>JYMV01024213.1_pt1 | contig 30326 bp, 29 predicted proteins | sample 338911 | NCBI WGS metagenome assembly JYMV01 (sample SAMN03354496, study PRJNA234377) | hydrothermal vent metagenome | biome: Deep sea; feature: Hydrothermal plumes at the Eastern Lau Spreading Center, Western Pacific Ocean; material: Seawater | place: Tonga | collected 2009 | depth 2000 m m
CTAACGTTATTGCAGCCCGATATCAAGGACCGGTAAATCATTTTGTTGGCGCGTTTTATTGATTGCCTGAACCGTCCAATCGATAATCGTTAACGTACGTAAACCTAAAAAATCAAACTTGACCAGACCCACACTTTCAACATCATCCTTATCGAATTGGGTTACTAAATTATCGCCCCCTTGCTCACAATAAAGTGGGGTAAAGTCAGTTAACGGCGTGGGTGAAATAACCACACCGCCGGCATGTTTTCCAGCATTCCTTACAGTGCCCTCTAAAGAAAGGCCATAACCAATTAAAGATTTAACTTCTTCATTCGTTTCATATAATTTTCGGAGCGCCTCTGAATCTTCCAGTGCCTTGGTCAAAGTCATGCCTAATTCAAAGGGAATTAATTTAGCTAAATGATCAACAAACCCATACGGATGCCCTAAAACTCGACCCACATCACGAACAACCGCTTTTGCCGCCATCGTACCGTAGGTAATAATCTGTGAAACATGATCCCGACCATAACGCTGTGCCACATAAGCAATCACTTCATCACGTCGCTCCATACAAAAATCCACATCAAAATCCGGCATTGAAATCCGCTCAGGATTTAGGAACCGCTCAAACAACAAATCAAATTCAATCGGGTCCAAATCTGTAATATTCAAAACATAGGCCACCAAGGACCCCGCCCCAGAACCACGCCCCGGACCCACGGGAATTGCATTATCCTTTGCCCATTGAATAAAGTCGGCAACAATTAAAAAATAACCGGGAAAACCCATCTCAATGATAACGCCCAACTCATCATCAAGTCGTTTTTGATACACCTGAACCTGTTCATTTGAGGCTGCTTGCTTGTCTGCAAAAATTTTTTTAAGACGCTCTGCTAATCCTTGATTTGACAAGGCGATAAAATGTTCCGCGAGCGTCAACCCTTCAGGCACTGGAAAATCAGGCAAAAAACTCTTGCCCAGTGTCAGCTCTAAGTTACAGCGCTTGGCAATTTCTACCGTATTTTCTAAAGCTTCTGGAATATCAGCAAATAACTCAACCATTTCTTCGGTACTGCGGAGATATTGCTGCGGGGTATATTCTTTGGGTCTTCGGCTATCATCCAGCACACGCCCCTGATTGATACAAACCCGTATTTCATGAGAATTAAATTCTTCGGCCTTCAAGAACCTAACATTATTGGTCGCCACCACAGGTAATAAAGCCTTAGCTCCCAGCGATAACACACGGGCGATGTAAGTTTCTTCATCAGCCTTTCCAAGCCGTTGAATTTCTAAATAAAAACGACCCGGAAAAACCGCTTGCCACTGTTTAGCCAAACATTCTGCCAGTTCATCATTACCAGCCACTAATGCTTGGCCAATATCACCGTCAGCCGCACCCGATAGTACAATTAGGCCCCCAGATAAGGCTCTTAGCCACTCACCCTTAATCATGGGGACACCCTGATATTGACCTTCCTGATAGGCGCGTGAAACTAAAGCAGACAGATTCATATAACCACTATAATTCTGTGCTAACAAGGTCATCTTGAAGGGCACAGCACAATCAGCATCATTATAAAGACAAATATCCACCCCTATAATGGGCTTAATCCCTGCCTTTTGTGCCGCACAGTAAAATTTAACTAATGAAAATAAGTTACTTTGTTCAGTTAATGCCACAGCCGGCATAGTCAGCTCAGTCAGGCGCCCCATCAATGGCTTAATTTTAACGATGCCATCAACCAATGAGAATTCCGAATGAACCCTTAAATGAATAAAATCAACTGCCACCGCCACTGTATTTATCCTATACCTTTGATTAAATGAATGAGAAGACTGGTAATTTCAGCGCCCCATCAAGGACGACGTTCACTCTACATTGCCTTAACAATTAAACTATTAACAGGGGTAAACGTAGGCCTATGAACGGCGGTTACGCCTAAATCCTTGAGCTGTTGCACATGATGCTGGGTCGGATAGCCCTTGTGTTTGGAAAAACAATACCCTGGAAAAAGAACGTCATAAAAATTCATCTCCCGGTCACGGTGTACTTTTGCAATAATAGAGGCTGCTGATATCTCAGCAATCAATTGATCCCCTTGTACAACTGAATCCCCTTGACAAGGAATATCAGGGTAACGGTTACCATCCACCCAAACCCAATCAGGGGTGATGTGTAAGCCCTGATAAGCCCGCCGCATCGCTAATAACGTTGCCTGTAGAATATTGATCGATGTTATCTCACTGACTTCGGCTCGTCCTATGCTCCAATCTAAGGCCTTCTCTAAAATACACTGTGACAGTATTGCACGCCGCCCGGGAGAAATAGTCTTTGAGTCCTGCAGCCCCACTACGGGGTTATCAGGGTCTAGAATAACAATAGCTGCCACAACTGGGCCTGCAATACAGCCTCGCCCTACCTCATCAATACCGGCAACAATTGACGCTTCTGGATCCACGCAAATTAACGAAGAATGCCACGGGTGACATTACGCAAAAAATTAACCATATGAGACAATTCTGTACACTCACCCGCTATTTCTTCCATTTCATCAATAGCATCTTCTAACTTTAAGTTAGATTTATACAAAATTTTATAGGCCCGCCTTATTTGTTGGGTCACTTCAGGGCTGGAGCCAGAGCGCTCCATACCCACAGAATTAATACCATGCGGACGTGTCGGCCGCCCGCCCACCATAACAAAAGGAGGAACATCTTGGGTAATCGCACTGCCCATAGCCGAAAAACTTAAACGACCAATTTTGGTGAACTGGTGAACCAAGGTAAACCCACCCAAAATAGCATAATCATCTAAGCGTACATGCCCCGCTAATGATGCACCATTAGCCATCGTCACATGATTGCCCACCACACAGTCATGCGCCACATGCGTATAAGCCATAAATAAATTATCATGACCAATCTGGGTTATTGATTGATCTTGCTGCGTTCCGCGGTGAATCGTTGAAAACTCACGCACGGTATTTCGGTCACCTATTTCAAGCCGCGTCAGTTCCTGCGCATATTTTTTATCTTGTGGGTCTTCACCAATCGAAGTAAATTGAAAAATTCGATTCTCTTCACCTAAGGTGGCGGGGCCTTTGATCACCACATGGGGACCTATCACCGTCCCTTTTCCTATTTGAACATCGGGTCCAATAATTGAAAAGGCACCAATAGATACCCCTTCTTCAATCTCAGCATTACGATCAACAACAGCACTATTTTCTATCAATCATCTGCCCTCGATGCTGCACACATAATGTTAGCACTGGCCACAAATTCGCCGTCGACTTCTGCACGACAGGAAAACGACCAAATATTACGTTTATTCTTAAGGTATATAACCTCTAATTGCAATTGATCCCCTGGAACAACCGGACGTTTAAATCGTGCCTTATCCAAACCTACCAAGTAATAGGTCACACCACGCCCTAATTCATCAGAAACACTCTTTGATGCTAATAAACCTGTTGCTTGCGCTAAAGCTTCCATAATTAAGACACCCGGCATAATAGCTTGATGCGGAAAATGACCCTGAAAAAAAGGCTCGTTGTAAGTTACATTCTTAATCGCTAATAATCGTTTACCAGGCTCACATTCAACGACCCGGTCAACCATTAAGAATGGGTAGCGGTGCGGCAAAAACTCTTGAATTTCATGAATATCCAACGTCAATTTTCCTTATTTATCTGTAAAAAATATCGCCTCATTAACAGCGTATAAATACGCTGTGACTAAAGAACTATTCAATTCCCTTTCATTGCCGCCAATTTCTTCTGAACCAATTCAGTGACATCCGTCTTTTCACCCACAAACAACACACCATCACGAATTAACAAATCAAAACCCTCTTCTTTACCTAAAGCCTGACTTGCTTCGTATATTTGGCGTTGTAATTTCTCCAACTCCTCATTACGACGACGAGAAAAATCTTCTCTGAATTCCCCCATAGAACGTTTTGCGTCACGTGTTTTGGTCAGAATTTCACGATCTATTTTGCGCTTTTCAGATTCGCTCATAATACTGGCATCACGTTTTAATTTATCTTCTAACGCTTTAATTTCTTTCTGTTGGGCCTGCAGGTGTTTCTCACGGGGCGCAAACTCTTTCTCTAAACTTTTTTTCGCAACTTGCATTTGCGGCGCCTTATCCAGCACTTTTAGTATGTTGACATAACCAATTTTCAACTCCGCATTGGCCATTCCTGAAAACAGCAATAAACCCATTACAACCACTAAATATCTACTCATCTTATCCTCGAAGTTTTTTCGTAGTTAAATTTTTTTATAACCTTAGATTGGGATAAATATTAACATACCCACTCACTAAATTTAAAAATTTGAGCCCATGGAAAATTGAAATCTTTGCTCATCATCAGTTTCTTTTGTATTCATCGGCATCGCAGCACTCACCGTAATCGCCCCAAAAGGCGACAACCAGGTTCCCGACAAGCCAAATGAGAATCGCATATACTCGGTATCAAAGCCGCCATCACTGACCATCCCCGCATCCAAAAAGGTTCCTAAGCGCATCGATTGGTTATCTTCAAAAAAGGGCACCGGAAACAACAGTTCTGCATTGCCTAAGACCTTGGTCGAACCACCCCAAGGTCGCCCTTCGCTATCTTTTGGACCCACGGTATTATCATTAAAACCCCGCAGTGTTTGCACACCCCCGGCATAAAAATTCTGGAAGAACGGTAGCTCCTTCGTATCGCCATAGCCATCCCCGTAGGAAATTTCGCCTTTAACACGAAAGGTTAAATCTTTAGCAACCGGAAAATATTCCTGATGCTTATAGCCTAATTTGAAATAAGTAATATCACTACCGGGTACTGTTGCTGAAACCGAGAGCCGTTGCTGGCGCCCGGAGGTTGGAAAAATAGCACTATTAACCGTATTATGACTCCAGCCAATCGCGCCACCAAAAGTCGTATAACTACCATCACTCCCTAATTCATTGATCGCAATACCGACAGAACTCGAGACGTTATAATCTTTTAATTTTTGCTGATTAACATCTATATTAAAGCGCAGCCTATCGGTTTCATTGATTGGAATACCAAAGTTCATCGAAGCACCTGCTGTATCCATCGTATAATAGGCGGTATTTGCATTACGTGAATTCATTTCACGCCAATTCAGGTTATAGCCTAAACTGATGCCCTCATCGGTAAAATAAGGATTATAAAAACCAAAACTGTAGACCGTCATCACATCACTGTTATTAAAATTAAGATCAACACGTTTTCCAGAGCCCAAGACATTGTTCTGCGACACGCTGGCATTTAAAACTAACCCTTGTGTTTGTGAAAAGCCAAATCCAGCCATCAAATTACCGGACGCCCTTTCAAGCACCTTATAATTAACATCAATTTCATCAGCCGCCCCCACAACCGGCGGTGTCTCTACCATCACTCGCTCAAAAAAGCCCAATTGTTGCAAGCGCACTTTAGAACGCTCAATTTTTGTTGTCGAAGCAATAGCCGACTCCATTTGCCGCATTTCACGGCGCAACACTTCGTCTCGACTGGTCGTGTTACCGGTAATATTGACATGACGCACATACACTTTCTTACCGGGATCAACAAAAAAAGTCATATCAATCGTCTTGCGATCATTATTAATCTCCGGAATCATATTGACATTGGCAAACACATACCCTTCTTCCCCTAATCGATCCGAAATGCTTTTAGACGTTTCCGTGGCACGTTTGCGTGAAAATACTTCTTCAGGGCCGACGCTCACTAACTGAATGAGTTCTTCGGGACTTACAACCAAATTACCGGTTAATCGAACCTTATCTAACGTGAATAAATCACCCTCATCAATATTAACGGTAATATAAATAGACTTCTTGTCCGGCGTTATCGCAACTTGTGTGGAGTCAATTTTAAAATTAATGTAACCCTGATCCAAATAATAAGAACTCAATCGCTCCAAGTCAGCACCCAACTTTTGTTTGGAATACTGGTCATCTTTGGTATAAAAAGACAACCAATTAGAAGTTGTCAGTTCAAACTCATCCAGTAACTCCACCATATCAAACTGACTGTTACCCACCACATTTATTTTCTTAATCGTGGCAACGCTGCCTTCCGATATTTCAACCTTGATTGCTACACGATTACGCGTCAGGTTGGCAACCTCGGTCTCTAATCGCAGGCCATATTTACCCTGACTAAAATACTGCCGCCGCAACTCTTTCTCGACTTGCTCGAGCACTTGGCGGTTAAAAACCTTCCCTTCAGATAACCCAATTTTAGTCAACGCTTCCTCTAATACTTCATCGCTTAAATCAATATTACCTTTAAAAATAATCCTCGCAATGGAGGGTCGTTCTATAACATTAATCACTAAGGCATTACCTTCCCGAACCAGATTAATATCTTTAAAAAAACCCGTTTTAAACAACCTCTTCATGGTCGGTGCTATTTGATTTAAATAAAAACGCTGGCCCACGGTAACCGGCAAATAATTATAAACCGTCCCGGCGGCAATACGCTGCAGGCCATTAACTTTTATTTCCTCAACAACAAAAGAATCTTCAGCTTTCAGCGGTGCGATCACCGCAAAAGCTAACACAAGATAAATAAGAGCTATAACTGCTTTCATAAGAATGACGTTTTAATACGACCCATTAGAATAGAATACTCAAAAATTATAACGTAATATAACACTATAATCGGCTTGTTAGCGGCAAATAATCAAGCCCTGCCAAAGCCAAAAGACAACACCTCAGAGATATCATCAACCCCTGCCCGCAACATTAACAACCGATCAATACCTAAGGCAATTCCTGAACAATGAGGCAACCCCTTTTCAAGCGCTGCGATCAACCGTTGATCTTTAACTACCGCTGGCAAACCACGTTGTTGGCGATGCGCTATCTCACGATCAAATCGACGATTCTGTTCCACAGGATCGGTCAACTCCAAAAAACCATTGCCTAATTCAATACCCTTAACAAAAACCTCAAAACGTTCACACACCGTTTTGTCATCTCGTTTCAATCGTGCCAGTGATGCTTGACAGGCTGGGTAGTCATAAACCATCACCAGAGGCGTGTTAACTAAAACCGGTTGCACCACACAAGAAAACAAAAAATCTAACCATGTTGAGCGATCCTGACCGCAAATTGACTTAGCATCCGGCAACTCAAACCGATCCGCTGCGGCACTAAAATCGGTTACCGATGCCAATAAAGGATCCACGCCGACGGCATCTTTAAAGACTGCCTTATAAGGCACCTTAAGCGTTTTCTGGTTAGCTAATGAAGGTAATAAAGTCACCAACAACTCAGCCGTTTCTTCCATGAGCGCCTCAAGATCAAAGCCGACACGATACCATTCCAATAAGGTGAATTCAGAGTTATGAAACCGCCCCACTTCACCTTGTCTAAACGCCTTACATAATTGAAAAATAGAGCCACTACTAGCTGCCAGCAACCGCTTCATGGCAAATTCTGGTGACGTTTGAAGAAACAACGCTTGCTGTTTTAATCCACTCTGATCGTGCGTTTCAAAAAACTGAATAGTCGGCTCAGTACCACTCGCTTGGCTTAACAACGGCGTTTCAACTTCCAAAACACACCGATGTTTAAAGAACGCCCTAATTGAAGCATAAACCTGTGCTCGTAACTGCAATATCTCAAGCGAACAACTCGGCCCCCAAAAAAGGTCGCTATTATTCCTTTGATCGCCCAACATATTCCCCTTTACGGGTATCAACCTTAATAAGCTCACCTATCTGAACAAATAAAGGCACCCGAACAACGGCACCGGTTTCCAATGTTGCCGGTTTTCCACCGCCCCCTGACGTATCTCCTTTTAAACCCGGGTCTGTTTCGGTAATAGTCAATTCTACAAAATTAGGCGGTGTAATGGACAACGGTTGATCATTCCACAAAGTCACCGTACAAACATCTTGATCCTTGAGCCATATTTTCGCATCACCCAGAGCTTTTTCATCGGCGGAGTATTGCTCAAATGTATCAGGCACCATAAAATGCCAAAACTCTCCATCGTTATAAAGAAACTGCATTTCAATTTCAACAACATCGGCCGCTTCAACAGATTCACTGGATTTAAACGTTCTTTCTATCACACGACCCGTTTTCAAATTCCTGATTTTAACACGGCTAAAAGCTTGCCCTTTTCCAGGTTTAACAAACTCATTCTCAATAATTGAACAAGGATCATTATCAAGGATGATTTTTAATCCCCCTTTAAATTCATTGGTACTGTAACTGGCCATGATACCCTCTTAGAATATACGTCAAAATGCAACATTATAATCCCTCTAACGGCAAACGGCTATTTATCCCACCCTAAAGAAATAAAATTATTGCTAACGCACAATACTTTGTTATATCGTCTACGCACATTAAATGCTCCTTTTAATCCAACACCCCTCTATCTACAAAGCCTCTAACTATTACTACCGTGTCTATGTTATCAACCCAAAGCACTTCGCAAAACTGGCAACAGCAATTAGCAAGGGCCTTTACCGATATAACCGAGCTCTGCCAATTCCTAAACCTAAACCCCAAGGACCTTCCGGTTTCTCAACAAGCTTCTGAAAAATTTTCATTGCGCGTGCCACGCAGTTACGCTAACCGCATCAAAAAAAATGACCCTAAAGACCCCTTGCTCCTTCAGATACTGCCTATTAGCCACGAACTTCTCAGTGATATACACTACAACAACGATCCGGTCGGCGACCTCAACGCTATTGCTGGCCGCGGCATTATCCATAAATACCATGGCCGAGCATTACTTATCAACACCGGAAGCTGCGCCATTAATTGCCGCTATTGTTTTCGAAAAGAATTCCCTTATGCTGAACAGCACCTCCGCCGAGACGCCCAAAGCAGCGCCCTTGATTATTTACAAAAACACCCGAGTATTTCCGAGATCATTCTGAGTGGCGGCGACCCACTCATTCTTAACGACGCACGCTTAAAACAGTTATTTAGCGCCTTAAAAAAAATAAAGCACCTCAAACGCATCCGTATTCATAGTCGTGTCCCTATTGTTTTACCAGAACGTATTACTCCCGAACTTATAAGCCTCTTAAACCAAACGGACAAAAAAATCATTATCGTATTACATTGCAATCACCCCAATGAAATAGATCATTCTGTTCAAACTATCACGAAACAGTTCATTCAAAATGAATACACCGTTCTTAATCAGTCCGTGTTATTAAGAAATATCAATAATTCCGTTGAAACCTTGGCGCAACTCAGCGAAACACTGTTCGAGGCCAATATTCAGCCCTACTACCTCCACTTACTCGACAAGGTCACGGGCACACAGCATTTTAATGTTCCCAAAGAAGAAGCCATCAGATTAGTCAATGCCCTTAGAAACATCCTTCCGGGGTATCTGGTTCCACAATTAGTACAAGAACAACCCGGGAAACCAGCTAAAACAGTGATTAACCTTCAATCAACACCCGAGTCAGAATAGACTTTATTTTTTCTGATTCGTGATACCGTGCGGGACATGGGCTGAAACCACATGTTTTCCCGCAGAATCGCAATGCCCCTTTTGATCATCAAAAAAAATATCCGCACCAAACGCGTCCAAAAAAGGCCCTTTTTCTCGCCCTCCTAAAAACATCGCCTCATCAATTCGAATATCCCAGGCTCTAAATGTACGGACAACACGCTCATGCGCAGGCGCTGCACGCGCTGTCACCAAGGCCGTTCGAATAGGCACCGTCCCCTCACCAAAATGACTTTGCACCCGGTGTAACGCTGCCAAAAAATTCTTAAATGGACCTCCACTTAACGGCTGATCAGCTGCTAGGCGTTCATTCTCCGTAAATGCTGCAAGCCCTTGTTCTTGAAAAATTCGCTCTGATTCATCTGAAAATAAAACGGCATCGCCATCAAATGCAATCCGTAATTGATCCGGGTGTTTATCACTGCTTGCCGGGGATAAAATAGTCGCTGCCGCATAGCCGGCATTTAAGGTATTGACCACATCGTCAGCGTTGGCTGATAGAAAAAGATCCGCCTCAAAAGCCGGAATATAAAGATAGGGTGAGCGGCCACTAGAAAAAACAGCGCGCGTTATTGTAAGGTTGTGAGCGGCTATTGCATTAAAAATACGCAATCCCGTATCGGCGCTATTTTGTGAAATCAAAATAACTTCAACTAACGGCTCATCAGGGAAACAATCATTAAGTGAGAGTAATTTTTTAACCAGCCGGTAACCAAAACCAGGTTCAAGCGCCTTATTTTCATGCTCAATCTGATAACGACAAAAGGCGTCTTTTCCTTCCGTTTCAAAAATATGATGAGATTCATCCAGATCAAAAAGTGCTCGCGATGATATCGCTACTACCAGTTTCTTAGCCATGACTAAAGCCTCCCGAAAAAGCAAATAACGATGTTCATTAATAAGCCGCCTCTTACATTGTTAACAGTACGCCCTATTCCACCTGAGCCACCCAAGCGAGTTTAAGACCCAACGATGCTCGGATTTGTTCCGCATAAGCCTCAGCATCCTTTTTACCGGCAAAGCCACCAATATAAAGCCGATACCACGTTACGCCCGTCACTTGCACCGCCGAAATTGCCACTTGTATACCTTGTTCTAATAATTTCATCGCCTGCTGCTGCGCTACCGCTTCTTCTTTAAAAGAAAACAAACTGACAATCCACTGCCCTGTGACCGGTTGCTCTATCACTAACCGATCATTAACCACTGGAGCTAACGCCTTAGCGCTTTCTTCCAATTGCGACAAGCGTGCTTCCACTTGAGCAATAGTCTTTAAAGAAACAACCGGATCAGATGATACCTTAGCCGTTTTAAAAACACTTTCGACCTGCTCTGATAATAACTGAATCTTATACGATAAATTGTTTTGCTTCTCCGCCAATCCGATTAAATTCTCTGAGGAACCCTGATTAATCAGTGTATTGACCTGCGGATACAGCGAAGCACCTAAAAAAACAAAAACAATAAGTAAAATCATATTAACCCATGACAACGTCAATGCCCTTGTACTTGCTATCTGACTTTTTTCAATACTCTGCCTTTCGTAACTCTGCATTCGCCCATCTAGTCGGAGTAGTGCTTCGTCTGTTTCTCGTTGCAAATTCTCTACATGCACTTTATCGTCCTGATTACGCTCACTAACTTCTTCTTTCAAAGTAACAGAATCTGGCACTTCATAATCAAACGCTGGAAATTCTTCACCCTTTCCATCATCCTGATTGTTCTTATCTTTCATCTTTACCACCTCTTCCTTTTAGAGCACCTGTAACAAAGACACTATTAACTATTCTAAATTAACCACCACAGCACCCATCGCCACCCAAATAATACTATGGCACGAGACTTTCTGGAAATGAATTCATTGCCTGAACAATATTAAAAATAGTGATCTAAACTTATCCCCCAAATAGTTAGTATCGCGGTATGATGATACGCTGAACCTTTCATTATCTTTTTTGCTACTATTTGATTGAACTATGCCAACCCTTGCCATTGGAAAGCGCGTTACTGATTTTGAAATTTCCGCCACTAACAACACCGCCATAAAACTATCAGATTTACGGGGAAAAAAGATCATCCTTTACTTTTACCCAAAAGATAATACCCCGGGCTGTACGACTGAAGGGCAAAATTTTCGCGATCATATCGCAGAATTTACCGCCCATAATACGATTATCTTTGGCATCTCTAGGGACACGCTCCGCACCCATGAAAACTTCAAAACCAAACATCAATTCCCTTTTGAATTACTGTCTGACACCGATGAAACCCTGTGTAACCTTTTTGATGTTATTAAAATGAAAAACATGTACGGCAAACAAGTGAGAGGCATAGAACGCAGTACATTTCTAATAGATGAAGACGGCGTATTAATTGAAGCATGGCGGAAAGTCCGAGTCAAAGAGCATGTCAATGCCGTACTTGCGCACCTGAAGGAACTGAACTAAAGTCAGCGTTTCAAACGCATTAAATGATCCTGACATCAGTCCTACAAACACGCTTACAACACGGCATTCTGATCTTTCACTTTTGGCCAAGCCGTCAACACCGCTTGCACAACCGTTGCCAAGGGAATAGCAAAAAAGACCCCCCACATCCCCCAAATGCCACCAAAAAACAGAATCGCAACAATAATCGCTATCGGGTGAATATTGACCGCTTCTGAAAATAATAGTGGCACTAAAACCACACCATCAATCGCCTGTATGATCGAATAGGCAACTGCCGCATAAATAAACTCAGAAGAAAAACCCCATTGAAACAAGGCCACCCCTAAAACCGGTAACGTCACTAATGTTGCGCCTACATAGGGAATAATGACCGACAACCCCATAAAAACAGCCAGCAACATTGAATAATTTAAGCCAATAATACTAAAGGTCACAAAACTCGCAACCCATAATAGTAACACCTCAAAAAATTTGCCCCGAATATAACGACCAATTTGAATATCAACCTCCTCCCATACTCGCAAAGATAATAGCCGTTCTTCTGGTAAGAACCGACCAAACCAAACCAAAATTTTTGCTTTATCTTTTAATAGAAAAAACACAACCACAGGAAGTAAGATAAGAAAAATAACCGCTGTAACAACACTCACCAATGAAGCCGCAGAGACTGACAAAACATCTTGACCATACTGAATGACTTCTCTTTGTAACGATTGCATGATCTCCAGAATCTGATCCTGATTAACCAAATCAGGATATATCTCCGGCAAACTCATGACTTTCATTTGTAACGCTGAAATCATATTCGGAATTCGTTCAATCAACTGGATGGTTTGTTTATAAACCATCGGAATCAACACAAACAGAACAAACCCTAAAAAGGCAATAAACGCTGAAAAAACGACTAACACACAAGGCAAGCGTGGTAAATCTTTTGCCTCAGCATAATGGACAATACCTTCCAACAAATAAGCAATCACAATCGCCGCAAAAACAGGCAATAATAAATCGGCCAACAAATAAATCAAACCAAATCCAGCAAATAAAATAATAGCTAAATTAGCCGCTTGCAGATTAGGCAATAAGCGCTTAAACCAGTCTTTAAAAATATTCGATTGTGAAAACTCAGGGGGCGTTGTCATTATAATTAGCAAAAAATGTTTTTATTGAAATATTATCATCGGATTAAAACAGAAAACATCATAAACTATAAGCAGTGCGGTATAAATGTAATTTTAACGCGTTTCTTAGCAAAACGTTGTCACCACTCAACAAAGTGCTCAGAGACAAGGTGCAATTCCCCCCATTTAAAACCCATCGCCACCAGAAATTTCTTATCCCTATAACCCGTAGTTTTTATTTCACGACCGCGCTCTTTAAGCGCCTTTATTTTTCCCTTTCTTTCCAAGAAGTTAGCCTGATTAGGCACAACTTATCCACAACAAAACAACAACTAAAACACACTATATGGTGTTTTTTTATTTACAAACCACAATATAGTGTATAATTCGCCGTAACGAATAATACAGTTATAGTGGTCGCTGAAATCACTTTAGTGCATTGCACCAACGCCCGATGACAGGAAATAGAGCACAGACAGGCCGCGTGTACTGCCAACTCAAACACCAAGAATCATCACCGCAAATAACGAATGATTCTTAAAGTACCGGCAATATAAAAGATAGAATTTCGCATTAATTTTTTGGAGGACTTATGGCAACAGAAACGACAACCACAGCAACAAAAACCACGGCCCCAACTCCAGAACCCTTGACGCCTGCAACGGAATTTACTGCCATGACACCCGGTGAAATCCACGTTATCAGACGTAATGGTAAAGTTACTGCCTTTGATGCTAATAAAATTTCTGTAGCCATTACCAAATCTTTTCTAGCCATTGAGGGTAGACATGCAGCCGCCAGTAATCGTATCCACGAAAACGTTGCCCACCTAACAACGCAAGTCAATTCAGCACTGACGCGTCATTTATCTGGCGGCGGCACTATTCATATTGAAGATATTCAAGATCAGGTCGAATTAGCCCTAATGCGAAGCGAGCACCACAAAGTGGCCCGCGCCTATGTCCTATACCGTGAAGAACACGCCAAGTTACGTGCCGATAAAAAACAAGCTAATAATATCGCCCCGACGGATACTTCCATCACGCTAACGGTCACGACCCCTGATGGCAACAAAAAGACTCTAGATACTAAACGACTCAAAAAGGTCATTGCCGAAGCCTGCCAAGGACTTGATGATATTGACCCTGAAATTATTTTCCATGAATCAATACGCAACATGTTTGATGGTGTTTCCGAAAATGATGTGGGTAAAACATTAGTCATGAGTGCACGCTCACATATCGAAAAAGAACCGAATTATTCATTTGTAGCCGCCCGGTTACTCATGGACAATTTTCGCAGTGAAGCGCTGTCATTTATCAATCAATCGACCCACACTGCCACCCAACACGAAATGTCTCTACAGTATCCGGCATTTTTTGCAAATTATATAAAACGCGGTGCTGACTTAGGATTGCTCGACAAAACACTCGAACAATACGATTTAACTCAATTGGGCAAAGCCTTACAGCCGGAACGTGACTTACAGTTTACCTACCTTGGCCTACAAACGTTATACGACCGCTATTTCATTCACCACCAAGAGACTCGTTTTGAATTACCGCAGGTTTTTTTCATGCGCGTCGCCATGGGCTTAGCTATTAATGAAATTAATCGTGAAGAGCGTGCGATTGAGTTTTATAACCTACTCTCTAGTTTCGATTTCATGAGTTCAACACCGACTCTCTTTAATTCAGGCACACTGCGCCCACAATTATCATCCTGTTACTTAACCACAATCCCCGATGATTTAGACGGTATTTTTAGCGCGATAAAAGATGATGCTATGCTGTCAAAATATGCCGGCGGTTTAGGCAATGACTGGACTCGTGTCCGTGCCATGGGTTCACACATTAAAGGGACCAATGGAAAATCACAAGGTGTGGTCCCGTTCCTGAAAGTTGCTAATGATACCGCCGTAGCCGTTAACCAGGGCGGTAAACGCAAAGGGGCAATGTGTGCTTATCTGGAAAGCTGGCATTTGGATATTGAAGAATTTCTTGATCTACGAAAAAACACCGGTGATGACCGCCGCCGTACGCATGACATGAATACCGCAAACTGGGTACCCGACTTATTCATGAAACGCATCGCTGAGGAAGCTGAGTGGACCTTGTTTTCCCCTGAAGAAACACCGGATCTACACGACCTGTATGGCGATGCCTTTGAAGAAGCTTATGTTCGTTACGAACAAAAAGCAGATCGCGGTGAAATAGCCAACTTCAAACGTCTACCGGCCACGTCGTTATGGCGAAAAATGCTTTCCATGCTCTTTGAAACCGGTCACCCCTGGATTACCTTCAAAGACCCTTGCAATTTACGCTCACCACAACAACACACTGGGGTCGTACACAGTTCTAATCTCTGCACAGAGATCACCTTGAATACCTCCGACAGTGAAATCGCTGTGTGCAACTTAGGCTCAGTCAATCTACCGGCGCATACAACAGAACAAGGCTTAGATCTTGAGAAGTTAAAAAGGACGATCAAAACAGCTATGCGAATGCTGGATAATGTCATTGACTATAACTTCTATAGCGTTCCACAAGCCCGACACTCTAACTTACGGCATCGTCCTGTTGGCTTAGGGCTCATGGGCTTCCAAGATGCCCTTTATAAAATGGGCCATGCTTATGGCTCTGAAGACGCGGTTACTTTCGCGGATCGTTCGATGGAAGCTATCAGTTACTATGCGCTTGAGGCTTCTTCTGAATTAGCTCAAGAACGAGGAACCTATTCAACCTTTAAAGGTTCGTTATGGGATCAAAGCATTCTCCCTATTGATTCAATAGCGCTATTAAAACAACACCGCGGCAAATTCTTACAAGTCGATGAGTCACAAACACTCAACTGGGATCAATTACGTGGCCGGATTAAAAAACATGGTATTCGTAACTCAAACACCATGGCCATCGCACCAACCGCAACTATTTCCAATATTTGTGGTGTTTCCCAATCGATTGAGCCAACGTATCAAAACTTATTTGTAAAATCTAATCTGTCTGGAGAATTTACCATTGTAAATCCTTATCTGGTTAGTGAATTAAAAAAACGCAACCTCTGGGATGACGTCATGATTAATGATCTTAAATATTATGATGGCAGTGTGCAAAAAATTGCCCGTATTCCTGACGATCTAAAACAACTCTACGCAACCGCTTTTGAAATCGACTCCCGCTGGCTTATTGAAGCAGCCTCTCGCCGTCAAAAATGGATAGACCAAGGACAATCGCTTAACTTATATATGTCCGAACCTAATGGTAAAAAACTCGATACCATTTATAAGCTAGCTTGGTTGCGTGGTCTTAAAACCACTTATTATCTGCGCAGTATGGGCGCAACACATGTAGAAAAAAGCACGCTCGCTGACAATAAACTAAACGCAGTCCAAGTGACACCTGACTCAGGTAATGAGCCCAAAGTTTGTTCAATTCTTGACCCAGAGTGTGAAGCATGCCAATAAATTACCATCACCTCATCGACCGTTCTATTTAAAATTCAGGGAGATAAAATAATGCACAACTGGAATGATGATCCTTTTGCAAACTTAAGTAGTAACCTACCACCCGAAACCAACGAACTCACCCTGGAAAACAATCAGGTTAAAGGCGCTATTATTGAAACGGCAACGCAATCATTACCAGAAGCGTCAGCCTCATCCGAAGAACACATTGGAACAACCGGGCTAGAAAAAATTAAAATGGGTGCCCGCCGCATTCAAGTCGATGATAAAAAAATCATCAATTGCCGCGCTGATTTGAATCAATTGGTACCATTTAAATATGATTGGGCTTGGCAGAAGTATCTTGATGGCTGTGCCAATCACTGGATGCCTCAGGAAGTCAACATGACTGCTGACATCGCCTTGTGGAAAAGTAAAGACGGCTTAACTGAAGATGAGCGTATGATCATCAAACGTAACCTTGGCTTCTTTTCTACGGCAGACTCATTAGTTGCTAATAATCTGGTACTTGCCGTCTACCGCCACATCACTAACCCAGAATGCCGTCAATACCTCTTACGTCAGGCCTTTGAAGAGGCTGTGCATACGCATGCCTATCAATATGTCATAGAATCATTAGGCATGGACGACGGTGAAATTTTCAATATGTACCGAGAACTTCCTGCCGTGGCCCGTAAAGCTGAATGGGCGCTTCCGTTCACACAACATTTAAGCGACCCAAATTTTCATACCGGTACAGTTGAAAATGACCAAATGCTGTTACGCGAACTCATTGCCTTTTACGTCATCTTTGAAGGTATTTTCTTTTATGTCGGATTCGCCCAAATTCTGTCCATGGGTCGACGCAATAAAATGACCGGTACAGCAGAACAGTTCCAATACATTCTTCGCGACGAATCCATGCATATGAATTTTGGTATTGATGTCATCAACCAAATCAAACTTGAGAACCCACACCTGTGGACCGAAACCTTTAAGGAAGAAATAATAAAAATTATTCATGAAGCGGTAGACATTGAAATCCAATATGCTTATGACACAATGCCACGCGGTATTTTAGGGTTAAATGCCCCCATGTTTAAGGAATACCTCCACTTTATTGCCAACCGTCGTTGCAGCCAAATAGGACTCCCTGAGCAATACCCCGGCGCTCAAAACCCATTCCCTTGGATGTCCGAGGTTCTTGACCTGAAAAAAGAGAAAAACTTCTTTGAAACACGCGTGACCGAATATCAAACGGGGGGCGCTTTGTCTTGGGACTAAAGCACCTTTTGACGTCAGGTGGAAGTCTTCCACCTGACGTCATTATTTTTTCCTAAAAAACCCAAATCATCCATAACTCTCAAGGACACGGATTAGGCCATTTTCGGTGAATAGCATCAATCGCCGCTATCAAATCAACGCTTAAATCGACCGCTATGCTATCCAGATTTTGCTGCAGTTGTTCCAGCGACGTGGCACCTATAATCGTCGCGGTTACAAAAGAGCGACTGCTCACAAAAGCTAAAGCCATTTGGGTCGCCGTCAACCCCGCTTCCTTAGCCAGATTCACATAGGCCGCTGTTGCTTTAACTGCCACCGCATTAGAGTACCGCTGATAACTCGGAAATAAAGAAAGCCGTGCATTTTTAGGTTGTTGGTTGTGTAAATATTTACCACTTAAAACACCAAATGCTAACGGTGAATACGCCAACAAACCCACTGTCTCTTGATGCGAAACTTCCGCTAATGCAACTTCATAACTTCGATTCAACAAATTATAAGGATTTTGTATGCTGGCAATTCGCGGCCCCACACCGCCTTGACTCAGTTGGATATATTCCATCGCACCCCAGGCTGTTTCATTAGAAACACCTATCGCTCTTACTTTTCCTGACCCGACCAACTCATTCAGGACCGATAGAGTCTCTTCAATCGATGCGGCACTTTCATCGGGTTGATGCTGGTATTCCAATCGGCCAAAAAAATTAGTATTACGATCTGGCCAGTGTATTTGATAAAGATCAATGACATCAGTATTAAGACGCTGCAAACTATCATTTAAGGCCAATTCAATGTTACGCTTATTGAGTCGGGTACAGCCTCCCCTCACATACGGCATAAAGTCATCGGCTTTACCAATAACCTTGGTTGCCAAGATAACCCGATCACGGTTTTTACGCTGTTGAAACCATCGCCCGATAATACATTCAGTCTGGCCAAACGTTTCAGCACGGGGCGGAATAGAATACATTTCAGCCGTATCAATAAAGTTAACACCATAATCTAACGCTCTATCGAGTTGGTCATGCCCTTCTTGTTCGGTATTTTGCTCACCAAAAGTCATGGTGCCCAAACACAAGGAACTAACCCTCAATCCGGTTTTCCCTAATTGATTATATTTCATAATGATTTCATTGATTCAACGAAATAAAAAACTGATAAGCCAAGGCAACCATAACAACCAACAGCCATCCCAATATATTCATATAACGTCTAATTAAACGGTCTAAGCGCTCGCCACCCCAACTGATCAAGCCAGCTACTAAAAAAAATCGCGCGCCTCTCCCCAAAATAGAGGCTGCAACAAAAGGTAAAAAAACCAGCCCAAAAGCACCCGAGGCGATAGTAAAAACCTTATAGGGAATAGGCGAGAACCCCGCCAAAAAAACCGCCCACACCCCCCACTGCTCAAACCAGCCCTGGACACGAATAAACGATGCGCTATAGACACTGTCTTGCAACCATGGCATTAACCAATCAATGGCATATAAACCAATCACATAGCCAAGAACACCGCCTAATACCGAGGCAACTGTAGTCAACAATGCAAAAAACAGCGCTCTTTTAGGCTGAGATAAGGACATCGGGGCCAACATGACATCCGGTGGTAATGGAAAAAAAGATGACTCCGCAAAACTTAAAATAAACAAATACTTAACCGCATGACGATGCTGCGCCCACAACAGCATCGTCTCATAGCAACGCTCAAAAAACATTACTGTTTCCCCGGCACAAACGGAACAAAACTAACCGCTTCAATATCTTCAATATCAAAACCCGTAGCTGTCTTAACAACCTTTTGTAATTGCTGCCCACCTTGAGGACCAACAGGAATAATCATAGCAGCACCTACTTGCATTTGTTGCAACAAAACTTTCGGAATTTCTGTGGGGGCTGCAGAGACTAAAACACCCTCATAAGGTGCAAAATCAGGCCAGCCCCAGCCCCCATCGCTGTGTAAATATTTAATATTCCTAATCGATAAATCCATCAGTAATTTACTGGCTTTCTTTTGCAACGGTGAAATTCGTTCCACTGAATAAACTTGATCTACCGTTTGTGCCAATACTGCGGCTTGATAACCACACCCGGTTCCTATCTCCAAAACACGCCCCGTTACCCCATGATCGACTAATAACTCGGTCATTCTGGCGACAATATAAGGCTGTGAAATCGTCTGATTATAGCCAATCGGTAGTGCAACATCTTCATAAGCTCGGCTAGACAAGGCGTCATCCATAAACAAATGTCGCGGCATATCTCTCATAATATTAAGAACGCTATGATTACTAATTCCCTGCTCCATTAACCGGTCAATCATGCGATTTCTTGTACGCTGAGAAGTCATACCGATTCCCTGACGTGTTTTCATTTCGTCACCGCCTCATCGATCCATTCTGATAATTCATCCATTAACTCATAACGCGTCAAATCAAGTTGTAACGGTGTAATAGAAACATAATTATTTTTTACCGCATCAAAATCAGTTCCAAAACCATCATCACGCGCCAAGCCCGGTGGACCCACCCAATAAATAGGCCGTCCCCGCGGGTCTTGGGATTTAATCACCGGTTCAGATTTATGTCGTTGTCCCAAACGCGTTACTTGATATCCTTTTAATTCAGCAGCGGGGATATCTGGAACATTAACATTCAAAACCACATCCTGTGCCAACGGTTTTTCTTGAATGCGCTGTAAAAGATAAACCGCAACCTCTGCAGCAGTTTCAAAATATTGTGGCTCATTCGATGCTAAAGAAATCGCTATCGCCGGGAACCCTAAAAACCGTCCTTCCGTGGCTGCTGCCAAGGTGCCTGAATACAATACGTCATCCCCCATATTAGCGCCATGGTTGATACCAGCAATCACCATATCAGGCTCTGTTTCAATAAGCCCTGTGATCGCAAGATGAACACAATCAGTCGGCGTACCATCTACTTTATAAAAATTGGGCTCTATCTCATAAACTCTCAGTGGCAACTCTAAGGTCAGGGAATTACTAGCAGCACTCCGGTTTTTATCCGGTGCAACGATGGTTATGTTCGCTCGTTCTTTCAATGCCGCCGCCAGCACTAACAGGCCCTTGGCAAAATAACCATCATCATTACTCAACAAAATTCTCATAACTATTCGCTCAACCCCTTAAAAAAACGCTAGAATCAAATATTAATTCACCCAAAGCTATTGTACTTTTCTGAAACCTCCATTACCTTTTAAATCCCCATGGTCCGTGAAAAAAAAACCTCCGATGAAGACATGGCACTGTTTAGAAAAACAGTCGGGAAGGTAACATCCATTAAAAATAACCGACTTCATTTTCATAAAACCTCCAAACCAGCCGTTCTCTCGAAACCGCCCAACGCTGACTATTATCAAACATTGCATGATACACCGAACGATACCGTTGACCTACTCGGTGACGCTGATAATTTGGAGTTTTTAGCACCTGGATTACAAAAAAATATCCTGAAAAAAATGCGTAAAGGCTTCTTTGGAATAGATGCCGAACTCGATTTGCACGGGCTGACCCGGGCAGAGGCCAAAAATTACCTAACGCAGTTCCTCCACGACTGTATTCTAGAACATTGCCGTTGTATTCATATTATTCATGGTAAAGGCTATCGATCCCCCAACCAAAAACCCATACTCAAAAACAGTCTTAATCAATGGTTAAGACAACACGTCCATGTCCTTGCCTTTTGCTCCGCCCCTCGTCATGCGGGTGGGACCGGTGCAGTCTATGTTTTGCTCAGTTTAATGGATAAACACCGCCAATAACACAAACCCAAGAATAATTCGGTACCAAATGAAAGGCATCACCCCGACGCGCTCTAAGAACCTTAAGAACCAAGCAATTGACAAATAAGCGACCGCTGCTGAAACCACCACGCCCACCGCCATAAACTCCCAAACCACCGGTACCGATGATTGATAAAGTTCAATACTTTTGAGTAACCCTGCCAAAACAATGACAGGAATAGACAATAAAAAAGAAAATTTCGCTGCCTGACTTCGGGTCAGGCCCAGTAACAACCCCGCTGTTATGGTAATGCCCGAACGCGATGTACCAGGGATTAACGCAAGTGCCTGAAAACAACCCACTATCAAGGCATCTTTAATCGTAACCGTGATACGCGCCTCAGATGCTTGCCGACTTGCCCAGCCTAACAAAACCGCAAAACTAATTGTCGCGACAGCAATCACTACCGGGGAGCGCAATAATTGATCAATCCCATCAGAAATTGCAAGACCCACCAACCCCACTGGTATCGTTGCAAGAATAACCGACCATGCGAGTTGCGAATCGTCTGAACTTTGTTTTTTCGTCACCGATGAAAACCATGCAACCACCAAACGATAAACGTCTCGACGATAAAAACCAACGACAGCAAACAAGGTCCCCAGATGAACAGCAACATCAAAGGATTGTCCTTGATCTTCCCACCCCAAAACAACCGGCACTAAAATAAGATGCGCTGAACTTGATACCGGTAAGAATTCGGTCACGCCTTGCAAAAAAGCTAACGCAAACACCTGTAAAAAATCCATACTAATTCCTGACGACAATAATTTCTTTTAAGAGTGCTGTGGCATAACTGCCTGCCGGTAAGAAAAATGATAACCTCAACGTTTGAGTACCCGTAAAAGCCCACGTAAAATTCTCAACGACAACCCGCAATGCTCTGCGTCCTATCTTTAAATCCATCGACTCTAAACCGTCTTTAAGTTCAGCGTACTGAGTCAATATGGTCTGTTCTATGTCCCACACGTCACCGTATTCGGGCACATCACCGAGCCCCCACAAACACCCAGTTGGATGAAGTTCTAGGGCCGAAACGCGCGCTATCAGAGCGCTGTCAATCACTTCTGTGGGGAAGAAACTATTGGAGCCTTCAAATTGTAATACATCACCGGCTACAACCTGATTCCAGTTCTCCAACTCAATTCGACGCGCCAAGATACAATTAAAAAGAAATGACCGGGCCGCTGACAAATATAGACTGCGTTGATTTCTTTTGAATGACTGTCCTTGAAATAAGGATAGTGCTTTTTCAATATTCTTACCGTGGCGCCCAAAACGTTGGGCACCGTAGTAATTAGCGATGCCTCCTACAGCAATCGTATTTAACAAATGCTCCGTTTGCTTAACATCACCCTCCCATTGACGGATCATTAAACTAAATCTATTGCCTGTTAAGACACCCCGCTTTAACTTTTTATGATGCCGGGTTATATCAATCAGGCTTATGTTTTCTTGATCCCAGCGCTGCCAATCGGGCATCGTTTTTCCTGGCAGCCAAATACTAAACCATTGCCGAGTCACCGCCTGCCGATCTTTTAAGCCGGCGTAACCAACATCACGCGCCAAAACACCGGCAAATTTCGCCAGTTGACGGGCTACATAATCAGTATTTTCCCCACGTTTTTCAATAAAAAGAAATAGGTGCTCGCCTTCCCCACTCGGGGTGAAAGGCAGGACCTCTTCGACCTTAAAGTCTTCCGGCGCTTGACGGATAAGACCTGCCCCCTGTGGACCCCCATAGGTATTGGGCCAGTCCGGAAAATTAATCACTGAAAGAGCCTTAACTGATGACAAAATAAGGTAATACGCAATAAGGATAACACCTTAAGCCAGGTAATTAGGATAATCCATCGGTCATCAAGACAACGGCCTGAACAGCAATCCCCTCGCTACGCCCTTCGAAACCAAGGCGCTCTGTGGTAGTTGCCTTAACATTAATACAATCTAACGCCACGTTCAGATCACTGGCAATATTATTTCTCATGGCATTAATATGGGGTGCCATTTTGGGTGCTTGGGCGATAATGGTAATATCTGCATTGACTAAACTATAGCCCTTGTCAGCAACAATACTATACACATGTTTCAATAAGACACGACTATCCGCCCCCTTAAACGAAGGATCTGTATCTGGGAAATGATGGCCTATATCGCCCAAGGCAACCGATCCTAACAACGCATCAGATAAGGCATGAAGAACAACATCACCGTCTGAATGCGCCGCAATGCCTTTGTCAAAATCGATGGTTACACCGCCCAAAATAACGTCACCTTCTTCTTGAAACCGGTGAACATCGTATCCTTGACCAATTCTTATCATTCTTGCTCCAAATAAAATTTTGCCAATATCAAATCTTCCGGACGGGTAATTTTAATATTACCGGGTTGCCCTTCAACAATTTTCGGTTGAAAACCATTTAATTCAAACGCACTGGCTTCATCAGTGACAACTTGCCCTTTCTCTACGGCTAATTGTAAAACCTTTTTTAACGCACCGTAACGAAACATTTGAGGCGTTAAGGCGCGCCAGACTCTATTCCTATCCACCGAATCAACAATCTGCCCCTGCATCACATTCTTTAAGGTATCATGCGATGGCAGTGCCAAGATGCCTCCCACAGGATCGCTTTTAAGTGTATTAATCAAGCGATGAATATCTGCGACCTTGATACACGGTCTTGCCGCATCATGCACCAAAACCCAATCATCATCAGATGCCTTATCAACCAAAGCATTTAAAGCCGACAACACTGAGTCCACTCGCTCTTGCCCGCCCTCTGCACGAATAATTTTTTCCTGCTTCGAACAAGGTAATGTCGGCCAATAAGGGTCTTCTAATGAAATAGCCACGGCAATCCCCGCAAAACAATCCGCCTGTAGCAACTGAAATAAAGTTTGTTCTATAACGGTCTGACCACCTAATAACAAGTATTGTTTCGGACGATCAGACTGCATTCGTTTACCCACCCCAGCAGCCGGAACAACCCCCCAAAACTTCACTGACTTACTCATAAACACTCAAAATATTGAAACCATACTTAGGAAAAAAACTGAACCCGTTGCCATTTGAAAAGTCGCTATGACTATTGAGATAAACGTAATTGAAGCTACCGTCAATAACCTAAGATTATTGACGGTGCGTGACCTACGAAGACTCACCCTGAAGATATTGATAAAATGTTTCTTCCTTTCCAATCATACCTAATTCATTTCGGGCTCTCTCTTCAAGGGCTTCATCGCCCTTTCTTAAATCCAAAACCTCACGATAAATGCGATCGTTTCGCTCTTTCTTGAGCAAATCTTGTTGGCTCAAAATATCGATCTGCTGCTGATACTCGCTAATTTGCTGCAAGCCACCTTCACCGAATATCAGCCGGTATTGTAGCATCACCGTTAACAGAACAATGACCCCCAACAAAATACGCACCGTTTGTGTTTAAACTTACAAGCCTAATTTAAGCCAACATTCTAAACGCACTTCTGCCAGCATAACGACCTTTAGCACCTAATTGCTCTTCTATCTTCATGAGTCGGTTATATTTTGCTATACGGTCTGAACGACTCAAAGAACCTGTTTTAATTTGACCGGTACCGGTGGCAACCACTAAATCAGCTATCGTCACATCTTCCGTTTCTCCTGATCGATGAGAGACTACTGCTGAATAATTAGCCGCTTTAGCCATTTCGATCGCTTCAAACGTTTCAGTCAAGGTGCCAATTTGATTCACTTTAATGAGGATCGAATTCGCAATTTTCTTATCAATACCTTCCTTCAAAATAGCTGGATTAGTTACAAATAAGTCATCACCAACCAATTGAATTTTATCGCCTAACTGTTCCGTTAAATACTTCCAGCCATCCCAATCGTTCTCATCTAACCCGTCTTCAATACTGATAATAGGATACTTATTCACCCAATCTGCTAAGAAGTCAGTCATGCCTTCAGAGTCAAATCGTTTATTTTCAGACGCTAAAACATAACGACCATTAACAAAATACTCAGAGCTCGCAGCATCAAGGCCTAAATAAATATCTTCTCCAGGACGATAACCGGCCTGCTCAATGGCTTGAAGGATAACGCTGATCGCTGCCTCGTTCGATGGTAAATTAGGTGCAAACCCTCCTTCATCACCCACTGTTGTTGTCATGCCCTGGTCTGTCAAAACCTTTTTAAGTGTATGAAACACTTCAGCACCATAACGTATTGCTTCTGTAAAACTAGGTGCACCCACAGGTAAAATCATAAATTCCTGTAAATCAACACTATTGTCCGCATGAGAGCCACCATTGATAATATTCATCATCGGCACCGGCAGGATAAACTCCCCGCCATTGTTCATATACTGATAAAGTGGCTCACCTTGCTCTTTTGCTGCGGCATCTGCCGCTGCCATAGAAACAGCCAAGGTAGCATTTGCACCTAATCGACCTTTCGTATCTGTTCCATCTAAATCGATCATAGTCTTATCAAGCAAGGCCTGATCGGCGGCATCAAGACCTATCACCGCTGAACGAATTTCAGTTCTCGTATTCTCTACCGCATTCAATACGCCCTTGCCCATATACCGTGATTTATCACCATCACGCAATTCAACAGCCTCTCTTTCCCCGGTTGAAGCACCTGAAGGCACCATCGCGCTGCCTTCCACCCCTGAAGCTAGAATAACATCGGCCTCAATAGTCGGATTACCTCTTGAGTCTAGAATTTCTCTTGCACGAACATCTACAATTTCAGCCATTTTCATTACCTATAAAGTTGTTTCTATCAAACGACTGGATTTAACCGTCTGATCGAGTATTAATAAAATTTCTAACAATTCCTTCATTCTGTCGAGAGGCCATGCATTTGGCCCATCACTTTTGGCCTGATCTGGATCTGGGTGAGTTTCCATAAAAATACCAGCGATACCAACAGCCATTGCGGCTCTAGCCAAAACAGGCACAAACTCTCTTTGTCCGCCAGAGCACGCCCCCTGCCCGCCCGGCAATTGCACCGAGTGTGTCGCATCAAAAACAACGGGGCAATCTGTTTCTCTCATAACCGCCAATGACCGCATATCTGAAACCAGATTATTATACCCAAAAGAAGCCCCTCGCTCACAAACCATAATCTGTTCATTACCGGTTGCTTTTGCTTTATTAACCACATGAACCATATCCCAGGGCGCTAAAAACTGTCCTTTCTTGATATTAAGTGGCTTACCTTGTGCGGCTGCACGCTGAATGAACCCTGTTTGTCGACAAAGAAAAGCAGGTGTCTGCATGACATCAACCACCGCAGCCACTTCTTCCAACGGGGTATCCTCATGAATATCGGTTAATACCGGTACACCAATCTGTTGCTTAACATTGTCTAGAATTTGAAGCCCCACCTCAATACCTAAGCCACGAAAACTCTCATGAGAAGAGCGGTTCGCTTTGTCAAAAGATGACTTATAAATAAACGGGATATTCAATGCTGTCGTTAATTCTTTCAACTGACCTGCTGTATCAATCGCTAATTGCTCACTTTCAATTACACACGGGCCCGCAATCAGAAAAAAAGGCTGATCTAAACCGGCTTCAAAACCACATAACTTCATTCTGGAGACTCCTTTGTCTTTTTATAGATAGCCGCTGCTTCAACAAACCCCGAAAAGACCGGGTGTCCGCCACGCGGTGTTGAGGTAAACTCTGGATGAAACTGGCACGCTAAGAACCAAGGATGAGAAGGGATTTCAATCATTTCAACTAATTGACCATCAATGGACTTTCCGGAAAATCTCATGCCACTTTCCGCCAATACTGACAAATAGTGATTGTTAAATTCATAACGATGTCGATGTCGTTCACTAATAACATTCTGTTGGTATAAGTGATGTGCCAAGGTATTGACTTCCAATTGACACTTTTGCCCGCCTAACCGCATGGTTCCACCCATATCAGCACCATTGCCGCGAATCTCCCGACGTCCCGACTCATCCATCCATTCAGTAATCAAACCGATCACGGGATCCTGCGTATCGGGCACAAACTCAGTACTGTGCGCATTTGCCAACCCGACAACATTTCGGGCGTATTCAATCACCGCAACTTGCATACCCAAACAGATACCAAAATAAGGAATATTATTTTCTCGAGCATACTGAACCGTTGCAACCTTACCTTCAATGCCCCGCTCACCAAAGCCGCCAGGAACCAAAATAGCATCCACTCCAGACAAAGATTCCAAACAATCATCTTGAATGGTTTCTGAATCTACATAGTTAATAATCACCCTATTTCGGGTATTAATTCCAGCATGAACTAATGCTTCATTCAACGACTTATAAGCGTCCAAATGATCGACATACTTACCAACAATAGCAATGGTGACTTCATTCTCACTGGCCTCCAAGGCCGCTATAACACGCTGCCATTGGCCTAAATCAGCGGGCGGAACAATCAAATCTAATTTCTCAACCACAATTTCATCAAGACCTTGTTCATGAAGCAACATGGGAATACGGTAAATAGAATCGGCATCAATCGCTGAGATAACCGCTCGCTCTGGCACATTAGTAAACAAACCAATTTTCTTTCGATTAGAGTCCGAAAGATGGTGCTCTGAACGACAAATCAACACATCAGGCTGAATGCCTATAGAACGCAATTCTTTAACAGAATGTTGTGTTGGTTTGGTTTTTACTTCACCCGCAGAACGAATAAAAGGCACCAATGTTAAATGAATAAATAACGTTTCCGTTTCACCTAACTCAATACGCATTTGTCGAATAGCTTCTAAAAATGGTAGTGACTCAATATCACCCACGGTTCCGCCAATTTCAACCAATGCCACATCGGCCTCTTTAGCACCGATCCTAATCTGTTGTTTAATTTCATCGGTAATATGCGGAATTACTTGAACGGTTGCGCCTAAATAATCCCCTCTACGCTCTTTCCGTATAACATTTTCATAAATCTGTCCGGTTGTAAAATTGTTACTCTGAAGCATTTGTGAATCAATAAAACGCTCATAATGCCCCAGATCCAGATCAGTTTCTGCACCGTCTTCAGTAACAAATACCTCTCCATGCTGAAAAGGACTCATCGTGCCTGGGTCGACATTAATATAGGGGTCTAATTTAATCATGGTAATGTTCAATCCACGTGCTTCCAGAATAGCAGCCAGTGAAGATGCGGCAATACCTTTACCCAGCGATGAAACAACACCACCTGTTATAAAAATAAATTTAGTCATATAATAGTTGGACTTTTTTCTGTGAATTATCAAATCGAATTAGCACTTTTTTATCTCACAATAATCAAGGCTTCTTTAATAGAGTATTTTAATAGTTATTCTCCTTTTCGTCATTCTCTTTCCTGTTATTGCTCGTTAAAGTCCATTTAAATTGTAATTTATGGCCTGCTGACATTTCGTAAAACGCATCAGCCACCCATTTATCCCCAACGGCTGCTAACTGACCATCAAAAAAAATGAACGGCACTCTTGAACGCAGCCATGGCGGCACCTTCGCTTCCTGAAATAATTTCTTAACTAAGTGAGTCCCTGAGCGACCCGGTAAGCAAATCTTTTCTCCACCTTGTCGGTAACGAATGGTTACTTCATATTGTTGCCAAAAATCCCGCTCATCGTCCCACTGCACCTTACCCGTTCGCCGCAACTGCCCATTGCCTTCTAACATCAATGTATTTTCACCTAGCGGCCATCGCTGTTCAAAATCCGAATCTACCGGCACAAAGGCTTGCACTAAATACAATTTATCTTGAAAACGGCGAACACAATAATCACCCACGGTTAATTCAGGACAACGGTCTTTTCCAGCGGTAAGAACTTGGGTTAACAATAAATTAACTGCGCGCTCAGAGGGCATTTCTAACCCTCGCCACTTAAACCAATGCCGAATAACCATCGGTTGCACCAAAGGATTCAAGGCTTGCAATAAGGTCGCAGATAATGCCTGCTCTTGCTGACAAAACACCTGCTGAAATAAAGGATCAATCAGTTCGGAAATTAACACATGCCCCTGATGACAATGGCGCCCAGCACGGCTTACTGTGGTATCAACAGATGGCCAACGATCCTTTATTAATGGCGTAATAATATTACGCAAATAGTTTCTATCAAAATCAATACAGGTGTTACTGGGATCCTGAATAAATTTCAGCTGATAGCCAATCGCATAATCGTCAATGGCTTGTTTAGTAACTGCTAACAGAGGCCTGATTAACTGCCCAACGCCTAAATTGGAATGTTCAGAAATCCCAGATAATCCGACTAATCCAGCGCCTCTAAACATTTTCAATAAAATCGTTTCATATTGGTCTTCTTGATGGTGTGCAGTCAAAACAATATCGCCCGGCGCTAACAATGCAGCTATTGCCTGATACCGCGCTTCTCGCGCCATAGCCTCAGGACTTTCACCCTGAATAGGTAACAAGGTTACAGAAACACTTTTAAATTTAACGCCTAATTGAGCTGCAACCCGCTGACAATGTCCAGTCCAGCCTGTTGCGCATTCCTGCAAACCATGGTCAATATAAACGGCTGTAATCGATTTAGATAATGCAGGGATCCGTGAACATAAATGCAATAAAACATGGGAGTCACAACCGCCACTAAAGGCTACAAAAACATGCTGCCCTTGCGAGTATCGCTGTAGAATTCGAAGCAGTGCATCAGGGGCCAGCACCATCATTTACCTTTCAGATTAAAAAACCCATAACAAACGATTTTTCATAGCGT
>JYMV01032105.1_pt1 | contig 30318 bp, 26 predicted proteins | sample 338911 | NCBI WGS metagenome assembly JYMV01 (sample SAMN03354496, study PRJNA234377) | hydrothermal vent metagenome | biome: Deep sea; feature: Hydrothermal plumes at the Eastern Lau Spreading Center, Western Pacific Ocean; material: Seawater | place: Tonga | collected 2009 | depth 2000 m m
GCTAAAACTAAAAGGCCTGAGTCCGATACAATATCGAAATCAGGCCTTGGTTGCCGCTTAGAAATGAGTCCAACTTAATGGGGTCACTTCAGAAAGGCGGTTTTTTTGATTAAAGCATTAATGTACTTAATCACTACTTTGGAGGCATGCGCAGCCCGCCGTCTAAGCGGATTGTCTCACCATTTAGGTAGCTATTGTTCGCCATATGGATAACCAACTTAGCAAATTCTTCTGGTAGTCCAAGGCGCTTAGGAAACTGAACGTTAGCAGAAAGGGCGTCTTGCACTTTTTCTGGCATAGCAAGTAGCATTGGCGTGCTCATTACACCCGGCGCAATGGTGTTAACACGAATACCCAACGGGGCTAAGTCTCGAGCCATTGGAAGGGTTAGGCCGATAATGCCACCTTTACTCGCGGCATAAGCGGTTTGCCCTATTTGACCTTCGTAGCCAGCAACTGAAGCAGTGTTTACGATAAGACCGCGTTCGCCTTCCTCGTTAACTGGCGATTGCTTTGCCATCGTTGCTGCAACTAAGCGAGAAACATTAAAGCTTCCTACTAAGTTAATATCGATAGTTTTCTGGAAGTCACCCAACGGCGCCGGATTGCCTTCTTTGTCAAGCAGTCGCTTAGCTGGTGCGATGCCTGCACAGTTAACCACTAAAGAAATGGCGCCAAACCTTTCGGTTGTCGCGTCTATAGCTGCTTGGACAGAAGCTTCATCGCGTACATCGACTTTGGTGAAAAGTGTGTTGTTTTTGCCTAATTCCTCTACGCGCTTTGCGCCAAGCTCTTCATTTAAGTCGAAAAGGCTGACGTTAGCACCTGCATCTCGAAGTGCGATAGCAGTGGCGTGACCAAGTCCGGAGCAACCGCCAGTAACAATGGCAGTAAGATTATTTAGCGTCATAGATTTCCCTTAAACCCTAGTTTTTCACTATTATTAACGTGATGTTAACGAGAAGTAAGAAGAAAAACTACGGTGCCGACGGGGATCGGCACCTTATATTCAGCTATTTTGGCAACTGAATTTTACAGTCTTCGCTTTGACGGTAGATAATTAGCGTGTGGCCGATTACCTGTAGCTTAACTGAGTTTGTTTCACGAACAATGGCATCCATGATTAGCGCTTTTTCTTCGCGATCGTCTGTTGGCACCTTAACTTTAATTAATTCGTGATGGCTAAGGGCGTTGTCAATTTCGGCAACCACACCTTCTGTCAGGCCGTTCCCACCTAGCTGCACAACAGGTTTTAAAGGGTGTGCAAGGCCTTTTAGGAATTGTTTCTGTTTATTTGAAAGTTTCATGAAGTAATATTTCTTACAATTAATCTGTTAGTTTATGCTTGAAATAACGTATTCTAACGCCATCTTCTCTACAATCCTAATGACATTGTATTGGAATGACAAAAAAGAAACACTCCGCCAGCAGTAAACGCTGGCTACAAGAACACGTTAACGACCATTATGTGCAAAAAGCAAATAAGGAAGGTTGGCGCTCGCGAGCTATCTATAAACTGGAAGAAATTCAGAAAAAAGATAAGCTTATTAAACCGGGAATGACACTTGTAGACCTTGGTGCTGCACCGGGGGGCTGGTCACAGCTAGCCGCACAGCTCGTTGGCGACAATGGTCAAGTTATCGCGTGCGATATTTTGCCCATGGATCCAATTGTGGGCGTAGACTTTTTACAAGGTGATTTCAGAGAGGACGCTGTTCTCGACGCACTATTGAACAGAATCGGTGGGAACACCGTAGATATTGTGTTGTCTGATATGGCACCGAACCTTGCAGGTAACGCGTCGGTTGACCAATCTCGCTCTATGTACCTTTGCGAACTAGCGCTTGATATGTGTCACCAAGTGTTAAAGCCTGGTGGTTCGTTTGTCATAAAGGTGTTCCAAGGTGAGGGGTTTGTTGAGTTCATGAACGCACTTAAACAATCTTTCACAACCATAAAGACGCGTAAGCCTGACTCGTCCAGATCACGTTCGCGAGAGGTGTATTTGGTGGCTTGTGGGTATAAAGTGTAGTACGCTTTGAGATAAGCGGTTTTCGTTGCGAGTTGTGTCGTTTATTCAATAAACAACTTGTTGAATATACAAGCAATTCGGGTTTATAGAGGTTAGTAGCATTGAGCGATATGGCAAAAAATTTAATCTTATGGTTAGTCATCGCCGTTGTTTTAATGTCGGTTTTCCAGAGCTTTTCACCGAGTGAATCGTCTCGTTCGCAAACTGACTACACAACGTTTTTGAGAGAAGCAGAACAGGGAAATATTCGAGAAGTTCGCATCAATAATAGTGGCGAAATTCGAGGTACTAAGCGTTCAGGCGAAACTTTCCAAACATTCGTACCTTACTTCGATGACAAGTTAGTATCTGACTTGGTTAAGAACGACGTAAGAGTGTACGGTGAACCACCAGAAGAGCAGTCTCTTCTGACGTCTATTTTCATTTCATGGTTCCCCATGTTACTGCTTATTGGTGTATGGATATTCTTCATGCGTCAAATGCAGGGTGGCGGCGGCCGTGGCGCTATGTCATTCGGTAAAAGCAAAGCTCGCTTGCTTGGTGAAGACCAAATTAAGACAACATTTGCTGACGTAGCAGGCTGTGACGAAGCGAAAGAAGATGTATCTGAATTGGTAGACTTCCTGCGCGACCCGTCTAAGTTCCAAAAGCTAGGCGGTAAAATTCCGAAGGGCGTACTTATGGTAGGTCCTCCTGGTACAGGTAAAACGTTGCTTGCAAAAGCCATTGCCGGTGAAGCGAAAGTACCATTCTTTACGATCTCTGGTTCTGATTTCGTTGAAATGTTCGTGGGTGTAGGTGCATCTCGTGTGCGTGACATGTTTGAGCAAGCGAAAAAAGCGGCGCCTTGTATCATCTTTATCGATGAAATCGATGCGGTAGGCCGTCAACGTGGTGCCGGTCTAGGCGGTGGTCACGACGAACGTGAGCAAACCCTTAACCAGATGCTTGTTGAAATGGACGGCTTTGAAGGTCATGAAGGTATTATCGTTATTGCGGCAACTAACCGTCCTGACGTACTAGACCCTGCGCTTCTTCGTCCTGGTCGTTTTGACCGTCAAGTAGTGGTTGGTCTTCCTGACATCCGGGGCCGTGAACAAATTCTTAAAGTTCATATTCGCAAAGTGCCAGTGGCTGATAACGTAGAACCGTCAGTTATTGCTCGCGGTACACCAGGTTTCTCAGGTGCTGACCTTGCTAACCTAGTAAACGAAGCTGCATTGTTCGCTGCTCGCGGCAACAAGCGCCTTGTTTCTATGGAAGAGTTTGAGAAAGCGAAAGACAAAATCATGATGGGCTCTGAGCGTAAGTCTATGGTGATGTCTGAGCCTGAAAAAGAAATGACTGCGTATCACGAAGCGGGTCACGCTATCGTAGGTCGCTTAGTGCCAGAGCACGATCCGGTGTACAAGGTGTCAATCATTCCGCGCGGTCGCGCGCTGGGTGTGACCATGTACTTACCAGAGCAAGACCGAGTGAGCCACTCTAAACAGCACTTAGAAAGTATGATTTCTAGCTTGTTTGGTGGGCGTATTGCTGAAGCCATTATTTATGGTGACGACAAAGTAACCACGGGTGCATCTAACGACATCGAACGCGCAACTGAAATTGCACGTAAGATGGTGACCCAATGGGGCTTGTCGAGCAAAATGGGCCCAATGCTTTACGCTGAAGACGAAGGTGAAGTGTTCCTAGGCAAGTCTATGTCTAAGGCAACAAACATGTCTGATGACACAGCACGTGCCATTGATGCGGAAATTAAGTCACTGATTGACCGCAACTACGAGCGCGCTCAAAAGATCCTTGAAGACAACATCGATATTTTACATTCAATGAAAGACGCACTGATGAAGTACGAAACCATTGATGCTAAGCAAATTGATGATTTGATGAACCGCACTGACGTTCGTCCTCCTGCTGACTGGGATGACAGCAAGCCATCGGGTGGCGACAAGCCAAGTGGTGGTGCACCGGTTCGCGAAGGTGAAATCAAAAATGACGGTGTAGACAAACCGTCGGTAGGTAAGCCGGGCGATATTCCAAGCTAACCTTCTACATCCATTGAAAAACGCCAGTTTAACTGGCGTTTTTTGTTAGAGCTGATTGATTTTAATCTGGGAATTTGACTTACAGTTTATGTCACTGTGTTAGCTGAGTTATTTATTTCGTTACGCTTTACATTTTTCTTTGCAAAGAACAATGAAAAAACACGACGAAGAACAAACTAAAGAATTCAGCAAGCAACAAGGCAAAGAGCATGCATTTTTAAGTAGGTTTCATTACTAACACAGCAGGTCAAAATCAGTTTGCTTTATAGCTTCATTTCTCAACATATTTTCTGTCTAAGAAATACGGTAATTTCAAAATAAAGATAATGCAGGTAATTCATGCAGTTTGGTAAGTACTTCATAGATCTGTCACAGCCTCAGGTAATGGGCATTTTAAATGTTACTCCTGATTCATTTTCTGACGGCGGCAAGCACACAAATGTATCTCAAGCCCTTGACCATGCGCTTCGCATGATTGAAGAAGGGGCAACTTTTATTGATATAGGTGGTGAATCGACGAGGCCAGGCGCGCCCGACGTATCGCTGCAGGAAGAGCTTGATCGCACAATACCCGTTATTGAAGCCGTAGCTAAAAATACCTCATGTGTTATTTCTATTGATACCAGCAAGGCCGACGTTATGCGGGAAGCGGTGAAAGCCGGCGCGGGGCTAATCAACGATGTACGCGCTTTACAAGAGCCTGGTGCATTGCAAGTAGCAGCTGAAGCACAAGTACCTGTTTGTTTAATGCATATGCAGGGGCAACCCAGAACCATGCAGCAAAGCCCTGAGTATGATGATGTAGTGAATGATGTGGGTCAGTTTCTACTCGCGCGTACCAAAGTGTGTGAAGAAGCGGGCATTGCTAAAGACAAGATTTTGTTCGACCCTGGCTACGGTTTCGGAAAGTCACTGGAACATAATTATACGCTGGTGAAACACTTGCCATCGCTTATGAAGCTGGGTTACCCAGTGTTAGTAGGCATGTCTCGCAAGTCGATGATTGGCAATTTGCTAAATAGAAAAGTGGATGAGCGCTTGGCGGGAAGCATAAGCCTCGCTACAATTGTCGCCCAAATGGGCGCACATATAATTCGCGTTCACGACGTGAAAGAAACAGCTGATGCTGTCAATATCGTGAAAATGCTGAATTCAGTAAAATAAGGAATAATAATGACGCAGCGCAAATATTTCGGCACCGACGGTATCCGCGGAAAAGTAGGCGAGAGCAATATCAACCCAGAGTTTGTTACAAAACTCGGGTGGGCAGCAGGTAAGGTCCTTGCCGGACGAGGGACGAACAAAGTACTTATTGGTAAAGACACGCGTATTTCTGGCTACATGCTAGAGTCGTCTTTAGAGGCGGGTTTATCAGCTGCTGGTATCAATATCGGCTTGCTAGGCCCCATGCCAACGCCAGCCATTGCTTATCTCACCAAAACATTTCGCTCAGAAGCAGGGATAGTGATTAGTGCGTCACATAATCCGTTTTATGACAACGGCATTAAATTTTTCTCAGCGCAAGGCTTTAAGCTTGATGATGATATCGAGTTAGCGATTGAAGATATGCTTGAGCGTCCAATGACATGTGTGGCATCTGATAAGCTGGGTAAGGCCACGCGTATAAACGACGCTGCGGGTCGTTATATTGAGTTTTGTAAGGGGACATTCCCTTCAGAATTATCGCTGACAGATCTTAAAATTGTTGTGGACTGCGCACATGGCGCAACGTACCACATTGCCCCCAATGTATTGAGAGAGTTAGGTGCTACGGTTATCGAACTTGGTACAGCGCCGAACGGTTTAAATATTAACGACGGTGTGGGCGCAACCTCAATGGATGCGATTGTTGAAAAGGTTAAGGAGACCGGCGCTGATCTTGGCTTTGCCCTAGACGGCGATGGCGATCGCATTATGATGGTAGACCACCTTGGTAATGTGCTTGATGGTGACCAGATTGTTTACATCATTGCCCGCGACGCGCTTAAGAACGGCAAAATGCAGGGTGGTGTCGTTGGCACGTTGATGAGCAATTTAGGCCTTGAAAATGCGTTGTCAAAGCTTGGTGTTCCTTTCGCAAGAAGTAATGTTGGCGACCGTTATGTGATGGAGCTGCTACAGCAAAAAGGCTGGTCTATTGGCGGTGAAAACTCTGGTCATGTTCTCAATCTTAATATGAGCTCTACGGGTGACGGTATTGTAGCTGGGCTTCAAGTGCTTGCCGCAATGCTTCGTTCGCATATGGACTTACACGACTTAGCAAGTGGGTTTGAAATGTACCCGCAAACGCTAGTTAACGTGAGGTACGCTAACCAAGAAGTGGATTATTTAGCACACAGCAATGTACAAAATGCTAAGAAAGAGGCTGAGTCTGCGTTAGGTAAAACGGGCAGGGTACTTCTACGTAAAAGTGGTACTGAGCCGTTAATTCGTGTGATGGTTGAGTCGAATGACGAAAGCCAATCTCACAAATGGGCAGAGCATATTGCTGAAACTGTTCGTAATCTCGCCAATTAGTTGGCGTAGCAGGAAATTTTGCTTTTTGTGCTTGTATCTTCTCAATTAAATAGTTAATATCACGCCCGCTTTGAAGACAGGGCTAAGGTCTGCGTTGTGAGTAAAAATCTTAGAAAGCCATTCGTGGCTGGCAACTGGAAAATGAACGGAAATTTAGCATTAGTTGCTGAATTTAATCAAAAACTGGCGAATGTAAAAGCTGATTCGGAAATCGTTATTTGCGCTCCTTCACTTCTTTTACACGCATTTGAAACCCATTCATTTGCCATTGGTGCTCAAAACGTAAGTCATCTTAATAACGGCGCTCACACTGGTGAGTTGTCAGTTGAAATGCTTAAAGAAGCAGGTTGCGGTTACGCAATTGTTGGGCATTCAGAAAGACGAGAAGACCAAGGCGAGTCAAGCGAACTTGTTGCATTAAAGGCAAAGCAATGTGTTTCTTCAGGTGTCGTACCCATCATTTGTGTAGGTGAGCCACTTGAAGTGAGAGAAGCAGGTGATGTTGAATCGTTTGTTGGCGAGCAACTAGATGCACTAGTTAGCGCCATGTCGGTAGATGAACTCAGCAAAACTGTTATTGCATACGAGCCGATTTGGGCAATTGGTACTGGAAAAACAGCCAGTCCTGAGCAAGCACAAGAAGTACACGAATTTATTCGCGGCTACTTTAATAAAGTAGACGCACAATTGGCTCAAGGCCTTCGTATTTTGTACGGTGGTAGTGTTAAGCCAGATAATGCTGAAACCCTATTTGCACAGAAAGATGTAGATGGCGGTTTAATTGGCGGAGCCAGTTTAAAAGCTGGAGATTTTATTTCAATTTGCCAAGCGGCAAACTGACGAGGTATTTATGATTTACGAAGTGCTATTAGTAGCATACCTAATTGTAGCGCTATTACTTATTGGATTTGTATTGATCCAACAAGGTAAAGGTGCAGATATGGGCGCTTCATTTGGCTCAGGCGGTTCAAACACTGTTTTCGGTTCATCAGGTTCAGGTAACTTCATGACTCGTACGACCGCTATATTAGCAGGCTTGTTCTTCTTAATTAGCCTTTCTTTGGGTGCAATGACTGCAAACCGTGAAAGCGCAGAAGATGAGTGGAACAACCTAGAAGTTCCAGCGGCAGTAGAAGAGCCAGTAGAGCTACCAGCTGATCAAGACGTACCAGTTATTGAAGATGCAGCTCAAAGTGACGTTCCTGTTGTTGAAAGCGATGTAACAGACGTACCAAAGTCTGACGACGCTGAAGGTTCAAACTAAAAAGTTTTCGCGGAAGTGGTGGAATTGGTAGACACGCCATCTTGAGGGGGTGGTGAGCATAGCTCGTGCGGGTTCAAGTCCCGCTTTCCGCACCAAATAAATGTAAAGGCCAGCGCAATGCTGGCCTTTTCTGTTTTTACACCGTGAAATTCTTGTTAAGGTGACCCTGTACGCTCACTTTTAACTGGCCTTGTTAATTGTAACAAAGCGTTAAAATCTAAAATTTACAGGATGTTATGTCTGTTCCTATTTTTATTATTCGGCTATGCTTTTCAATACTTAGTCATACTGTCTGCGACATAAACAAAACAATTTTTACGAGGCACTATAGTGCAAAAAACACTTAGTCAGAGTTTGTTCCAAACCCTATTCATAGGGATTGTGATAGCATCACTTCTGATAATTGGAGCAGTGTGGCGCTCAGCCAATACTCTCGTTGTTCAAAACATTGACCACAATATTGTTTTAGCAGAGAAAGTATTCGATAAAGTGGTTGCGGATCGTCAAGCTGTCATACGCAACGTTTCAAAAGTACTGTCTCGCTCATTTGATTTCAGGCGTGCGGTTGGCACAGAGAATATACCCTCTATTGAAGCGGCGTTTACCAGTTACGCGCAGCGACTAAACACAGATATCATCGCTCTGGTAAGTCTAGACCATCAAGTAGTTGTAACGCGTACAGACCTATTCGAAGTCGGTCAAAATGTGGAAAGTAGCCTAGCATTGGTTGCTAAAGGGAAAGACAGCGGTTTCTTCGTAGTCGATAACAAATTAGTACAGTTAAATCTAATTCGCGTAGAAATACCTACGCTTAGATATTACATGCTAATAGGCGTTGAGTTTGATAGCAGATTATTAGAAGAGCTAAAAGCGCTCGTAGACGCTGAAATTATTATCTCAAGAACTGATACCAATGACGTTCTTACGACTACCTTAAAAGAAAATGATGCGCAACGGATCCTCGCGTCAGAACACGACCCCTCGTGGATAGATGTAACCTTTAAAGACGAGCTTACTTACTTTGCCCGTGAGGTGAATATCGCCTCTGATGGCAATTTGCCGGTTAAGATAACTCTAGCTGTAGATACAACGTCTTCATTTAGTGCTTTCACACGTATTCAATTGACGATTTTGGCATTTTGCTTAGTCGCAATATTCATTGCTCTGGGTCTTTCTCTGCTGCTTGCCAGGAACGTGAGTCGACCAGTGTCTACCTTGGTAAAAGCAGTGAATAAGGTCGCGTCAGGAAGCTATGGCGCAACCCTGGACGCACCGTCGAACCTCAAAGAGATTACCGAACTTGCCAACGCAGTCGATAGCATGCAAGCAAGTATTAAAAGTCGTGAAAATCATATTCGTTATCAAGCAGAGCACGACGTGCTTACCGGGCTTTTCAATCGGAACTATGTTGAAGGCTTCTTTGAGTCAGAACTTCAAGAAGAAAGAGAGTTACAGGTTGTTGCCATTACCGTAATCGGATTTCGAACCATTAACGACCTCTACGGTTACTCTAACGGCGATAATACACTGAAAGCATTGGCCGAGAGGCTTCAGCGTTGGCCTGGTACTTCCGCAAGATTAGCTGGCGGTGAGATTTTATATATTACGCAAGATTCACTTAATGATGACCAGCTCGAAACGCTCAAGCACATATTAGAGCAACCAGTGGAAAGTAACCTGATTGCAATTCCAGTAAAAGTCGCAATGGCGGTTATCCAGTGCCCGCAAGATGCAACAACATCGGAAGAATTATTCAGAAAAATGAATATTGTTACAGATGAAGCGATACACAGCGACAGCTGGTGCGTTCGCTATAGGACAGAACTAGAAGATAAATACAATCGAAGACTATCAATTACCACTGAACTAAAACGTGCACTGGCTAGCCAGCAAAACGAACTGTCCATGGTTTACCAACCAAAAATAGATCTGCAGACAATGAAAGTATGCAGCATGGAAGCGCTTATTCGCTGGAATAATAGTGTTCTGGGCTTTGTTCCACCTGATGAGTTTATTACCATTGCTGAGCAAGCAGGGTTAATTGAGCAAGTTACGACTTGGGTAATGAAGCAAACCATTTCAGACTTAGCTTATTTTAGAGGCATGGGGTATGGGTTCACCGTTGCGATGAACTTATCTACTCAGGATATTCAAAATAAGGTACTTCTAGGGAAGCTAGTGTCGCTTCTAACCCAGGAAGGCTTGTCACCTGAGGCTCTGGAACTTGAAATAACAGAAAGCGATTTAGTTGCAGATGCGTCGCTTGCTATAGAGAACCTGAATGAACTAACGGCGCGGGGCTTTCATTTCGCCATCGACGACTTTGGTACAGGCTATTCGTCGTTAGCCTATTTAAAGAACTTGCCCGTAAAAACGATTAAAATTGATAAGAGTTTTATTCTGTCGCTGGCGAGTGATGAAAACGACCAGCAAATTGTTCATACCGTGCTGAGTTTGGCGAATGTGTTTAATTTAAAGGTTGTGGCTGAAGGTGTTGAAGACGTAGCGTCGCTTGAAATCCTAAAGGACTGGGGCTGTGATATCGTTCAAGGTTATTACATTAGTCGCCCACTTAGCCGTTCAGACCTTGAAGACTGGCTTCAAAATACGCCTTTCGGTGAATAGCTATTTCTTCAAATTAAATTTATTGTTTTACAGTAATCACTATGCCTTTGTCGCAGTATTTGGCGACATGGCATCGTAAATGCAAAACTAATAATGAAGCGTGTAAAACGCTCTGCGGGCCTGATTTCTTCGCCAAAGTGTGAGTATTTTGCCCACTGAGTTGTGAAATTACTTCAAAAACAAGGAATTTATTATGGACATCATTCGTATACTTTTATCGATTTTACTTCCACCGCTGGGCGTATTTTTACAAGTGGGTATCGGTGCTCACTTTTGGATTAATATCCTTTTAACTATTCTTGGCTATTTCCCAGGTGTTATTCACGCTGTTTACATCATCGCTAAAAAGTAGGTGGTGAAAAACGCTGTATTTGCGGCTATGCAATGCGAGTACAGCAACCAAATATGAAATAAACAAAAGCCAGCTTTAATAGCTGGCTTTTTACGTGATGACGTTTGTCGAATAGGACGATTTCGGCAACGTGACATATCCCATGTTAGGCGGTGAGCTTTTCGTCGTCTAACTCTTGCTTCATCTCTTTTTGATATTCATCTGCAAGTTTTGTTTTTTGGCGGTCATTAAGCACATTGCCTGCAACTTGGAAGAATTCCTGTTCTTCGTCGGCAAGGTGATGTTCTACCTTTTCCTGAAGTGTTTTCAAATGACGCAACCAAGCTGGTGAACTCATATCCGTATCATCGAGCTTTGCGAGTAGCTCATCAATTTCGTGATGCTCTGCAATGCCGTGACGTGTTAAATCTACAGTGGCATCTTTCTCCAGAAGATGAGAATAGAAATGGCGCTCTTCAGCGATGGCATGACTTTCAAGTTGTGTCTTAAGCTCTTGATAATATTCACGGCGCGCAGCAGTGTTTCCGCTTGTTTCAGCTAGAATTTTAAGCAGTAAACGTTGCTTTTCATGGTCTTGACGCAAAGCTTCAAAAATTTTCATGGGTAGTTCCTTATAAATACCTAAAAAATGAATCACACCTGTGGTAATGCTATTTTTATTCCATTAGTGAGATATCTGTTACGCGCTGATTTTTAAAAGAAATTTCAAATGAAGTGACACAGAGTCATTGAATTGGGGAAGGGGACAACGCAAATTTTACAAGTCAGTTTCCGATAAATTCACGGCAGTGAGTCCGTGAATTTACCGAAAGAGGGAGATGGGATATGTGCTACACGCCTTGTGCGACCATGGCGTCAGCGAGTCTACGAAATGCTGCTACATTGGCGCCTTTCATATAATCAACGTAGCTGCTTCCAGCATCGCCTTCAGATTTACCCTCATCAACACAGCGCTGATGAATGCTTTCCATAATTGAATAGAGCTGTTCATCGAGTGCGCTTGCGTTACGTTGATTGAACATGGCGTTCTGGCTCATTTCTAAGCCTGATAGCGCAACGCCGCCAGCGTTAGATGCTTTGCCTGGTACGTATCCAATTTGGGCGTCTAAAAACAAAGCCTGAGCTTCGTTTGTGCACGGCATATTCGCACCTTCTAATACCATTTGACAGCCATTATCTAGCAGTGATTTTGCATCTTCTTCAAGTAGTTCGTTTTGCGTAGCGCAAGGCAGTGCTATGTCGCATTTTAAATGCCAAGGCTTTTTATCAGCTATCCACTTGCCCATGTTTTCATCTGCCATGTCAGCAAGGATATTGTTGCGGTTTGCATGGTTGTCGATTGCCCACTTAAGCGCGGTATCAGTTAACCCATTCTCATTATGTAAAAGCCCTCGGCTATTAGACAGCGAAATCACTTTTCCGCCTTTCTCTACCGCTTTAAGTGCAGCATGTAACGCTACGTTACCGGCTCCAGACACTGCAATGGTTTTGCCTTCAATTGGAGTACCTTGATGTCGACATACCGCTTCTAAAAAGTAAATTAAGCCAAAGCCTGTAGCTTCAGTACGTACATAGCTACCACCAAATTCTAAGCCTTTACCTGTTAATACGCCTTCGAACTTATTGTTTAGTCTGCGATACTCGCCATAAAGGTATCCTATTTCTCTTGCGCCAACGTTTATGTCACCTGCAGGTACATCGGTATTTGCGCCAATATGTCGCTGTAATTCACGCATGAAGGCTTGGCAAAACAACATAATGTCGCGATCAGTACGCCCTTTGGGGTTAAAGTCTGACCCGCCTTTACCTCCGCCCATGGGTAAGCCGGTCAGGGCATTCTTGAAACACTGTTCGAAAGCAAGAAACTTAAGCACCGATAAGTTGACGGTAGGATGAAAGCGCAAGCCACCTTTGTAAGGACCCATGGCTGAATTGTGCTGTACACGCCAACCTTGATTGACTTCAATATCGCCATCACTGTTCATCCACGACACGGTAAAATAAATAATGCGTTCAGGCATGCAAATGCGTCTTATAATATCGAGCGCTTTGTAGTCTTTGTTTGCATTGTAAATAGGAACAATATCTTCTAATACTTCGTGTACCGCCTGTAGGTATTCCGTTTCGTTAGCAAATTTCTCATTAAGAAAGGTATAGATTTCTTCAAAGTTACTTTTCTGGGTCATGTACTGCTTAATCCTTTTCTTCAAAATTAGTGAGAACGTTAAGGCTTCGAGGGCATGTTTTTATCTCAAGCTTTTCGCCTTCGTAGATCTCGCCGTCGACAGCATACGCCGTGGGCTTATCAAATGTTAACGTTATGCTTGATGCGCGTTCGTGCCGTATTGATTCAGATTGCTTCTTTGCTTCAGCTGGACTTAGCACTAGCTCTGCTAACGATGCGAATTGTTTATCAGAGCTGGGCTGAGGTAATAGCCAGGTCAAATCAAGCTTTCCATCGGTGATGTCGGGCGGCTCTGCGCCCTGAGCAAGTGCTGTGGTCATTGGGGCTGCGTTTGCAATAACAAAGCTCGGCGTTTCTAAGGTTTCAGCTGGCTGGTTGTCTTTTGCTACTTTAAACGTCATGTTTTCATTGTTTGAAATCGCGTTCCATAGCCCTTTTAGGTAGGCAAACTGGCCGCCTACATTCTTTTCTTCGCGATCAGCGGCCGAAATCATTTTTTCCTCGAAGCCAACTGCTGCCACCAAAAGCATAACGTGGTCGTTACAGGTCGCGGTATCTATGGCTAAGGTGTTGCCCTCTATAATGATGTCGCATGCTGTACTAATAGGCATGACTTTACTAATGTAGCCATGCAACACTTGGCTTAGTGCGTTTGCTGTACCAAAGGGGATAATCCCCATGGTAACGTCGGTGTTGACCAAAGCCGAGGCGACTTCAGTTAACGTTCCATCGCCGCCGCATGCGACAATAATGTGGGCGCCGTCTTGTTTTGCTCTATCTGCTAGTGCCTTACCATCTACTTCAGGTGTGGTTTCTTTCACGGTCACTTTGAATTTTTCATTTAATCGAGAAAGAACGTCATCTCGGTATTGCTCCCATTTACCGCCCCCAGCAACTGGATTAACGATAAGGGTTAGATTCTTTTGTAGTGAAAGTAGGCCACCATCTCTGATCTGCTGTAGCGATGCTAATTGACGTTTGTTGAGCCTTGCTGTTTGGCGTATCTGGTTAATTTCACGTAATGCATCATCTACACTCAACGTAGGGTTTTTGGCCAGTAAATAGGCTGCAACTACCAGAACAGAGCGACCTCGTCCAAGCGCACAATGCACAACAACATTTTTCTTTTCAGAAATTTGTTGATTCAACCAATTTATTGCTAAAACAAGTTGTTCAGGAGTGGGGCTTGTATGGTCGAGTACCGGTACGTTTAAATAGCGGTAATCTTCTTGATATGCCGTCCAATCCAGTCCATCAAATTCAGCGGTTACGTCAAGAATGGCATCAATGTTGTTTTCGTTTAAAAGGCTAACGTGTTTTCCCGACATGCGGCACGCAAGGAATAAGTGCGGCTCAATTTTTTGTAGGGGAGGGACTTTATCCGTTCTGCGTGCGTATTCATTGTAAAGCCAAGAGCCCAGTAAAAAAGGTACAAAAATCCAGCGTATGTAGAATGGTATTGAGCCATCCTCACGTTTGCGAAACAGGCTTGGATAGTTGAGCAAATAGGCGCTGCTTACGGCAATAAGGGAAAATGCAATCCAACCAAATACCACTTTTAATAATATCACTGGCACGGTCAGCGTTAGTGCTAACGCCACTAATGCACCAAGTACGTAATACTTCACCATTTTCACGATTAACACATCCTTTGTAATTGGAAAGAGCAAACAGTCTATGCATCTATACTTACACTGGAGCGTTTTCGTTTACTTTTGTCGCAATAGGGTTGAACTATCACGTACCGGTAAACGTATGCTTTGGTAATGAAAATATGAGCGTTTCAAATGAAGAATAGTGCGGTACTAAAGGTTGCGAACTTTGTATGGTTCCAAGGAATTTGGTGGCTGGTCATCTTGTTCCAGAATAAAGCAGTAATTCCAGTGTTAGGGTTAATCCTTTTGTGGATAGCCATTTCGCCCAAGCGAGTGGAAGATATAAAGCTAATGGGCACGGTATTTTTACTGGGCACGGTGGTTGATGCACTTTTAACCCTAAGCGGGCTGTTCATTTTTAACGAGACAGAAACGCTGGTCAGCTTCTGGCCAATTCCAATTTGGCTAAGTCTTCTTTGGGCAGCCTTTGCAGGTACGGTCTATCACAGTTTAACCGCCTTTAATGGTCGAATGGCCGTTGCGGCGGTTGCTGGAGCTATCTTCGCGCCGCTTAGTTATATCGCCGGCGCCAAATTCGGCGCGGTTGAATTGGGCGCAAGCGTTGTACTTTCTTATATTTTTATCGCTCTAGTGTGGAGTGTAATCTTCCCGCTGTGTTTTTATTTATCCAATCGTTTTGAGGCAAAACAAGCCCAAGCGTAAATGCAAGGAGTGTATTGGCAATGACGAAAAACGTATTAGTTACAGGTGGAAACAGAGGTATAGGTCTAGAAATAGTAAAAGGAATGCTGTCTAAAGGCTATAAAGTGCTAATGGGGTGTCGAGACGAAGAGGCCGGCCTTGAAGCCAAGAAAGATATTGTGGGAGGGGATTTGCATATTATTGAGATGCCTCTTGATAACGAAACAGCCATCGTCGATGCGTTTGTTCGAGTTGAGGCCGTGTATGGCCCTGTTGATATCCTCATAAACAATGCAGGTATCTTAGACGACACGCCATGGAAAGATGTAAATTCTGAGACGTTGGCTAAATCAATGCAAATTAATGTGAACGCCCCGCTTACACTTATCCAGCAAACGTTACCGCAAATGATTGAGCGAGGTTTTGGACGTATTATCAATGTAAGCTCTAGTTACGGTAGCTTCGCCGAGGGACTGAAAGGGCCAATGTGCTATGCGATAACAAAGGCTGCTATTAATGCGCTTACGGTTAAGATGGCAGCGGTAGTTGATGAAGCTGCTGACGGTAAGTCTCTTGATGTAACCGTTAATAGCATGACCCCGGGTTGGGTGCATACCAGAATGGGTGGAAGTGATGCGCCCAAAACGCCCGAGGAGGGAGCAGATACGGCTATTTGGTTAGCAACCATGGAAGAGGGCGGCCCCCATGGCCAATTCTTAAAAGATAGAGAGCCTATAGAGTGGTAGCCTTAATTAACTAGCCTAATTCATATAGTTTGAAGGCTACCATTTTCACGATGCTTTTTAATCAGCATCTTCTAAAGTGAGAATCGCTCTCGTAGAAAGCGGGCGATTCCATCTTCATCGTGATGCCCAATGACGGAAGTGGCGGCGTCTTTGATATAAGGTTTAGCGTTAGAAGGTGCATAAGCCTCGTCTGCTAGCTTAAACATACTTAAATCATTATCACTGTCGCCAAACACAATAACGTTGCTTGCATTCAACTGTTGGCGCAAAAGCTCTACCGCACTGCCTTTATTCGCAAGATTGTGGTGTACATCCATCCAACGGTACTCGTCTCCTTCGATAGCTGGCCCAGAGTACGCTATCAGTCCTTCGTGCGTGTTGAGCTGCTTATACATGTCATAGACTAGCGGTGCATCTCCGATCATACTGATGTTTGTAATATGTGCATTAGCAGGTAGCGACTCAATAGACGCTAGTCGCGCTTTAGTGCGCGAAAAATACTTTTCAATTAAATCGTGTTCCACCTGATGCTTAGGCGACGAATGGTAAATCACGTGCTCGTGATCTGGGCTATCCATATTCACTGTGTTAATGAAAGGCGTAATATTATTATTTACGGCGTGCTCGATAATAAGATTTACTTCACTGGGCGCGAGCAAATTTTCTAGTGTTAGCGCGTTTCCGGCAGGATCCCAAATTGCCACCCCATTATTATAAATGTGAGGGAGTACAAAAGACTGACCTTGTAGCACAAATTGCGCTGAATGCATGGTACGACCCGTTGCTACGGTGAATGCAATGTCTCTCTCACCAAGCAAGCCCAACGTCTCTTTGGTAAACGAGGAGATTTCAGAAGACTTATTTAATAAAGTGCCATCTAAATCAAAAAATATTAAATCCATACAATTGGTGCCTAATCTCTCTTTCAGAATGACGCCGACCAAACGACGAAGGGCAATAAACGTGGAGTTCGTTATATTGCCCTTCGAAAATATTGGAAAAGCTAGATTGATAACTCCGCTATGATTACTGTATCACATTCTGCTTTGAAGCAGCGTTCCATATTATGTCGCTAGTCTTGCTACCGAATAGATTCGACCACTTTGTCGGTGTGCTGCTTCAGTAATTGCGAGACTTTAGAAGCAGACTGTGACTTTTTAAGGTTAATTACCAGCGCAACTTTACCATATCTAACCGCGTGTCTTACGGTTTGTATAACCTCATTTCTGTCTGGACGTAAACCGATTAAACCCGCTATGAATAACCCAATGAATATGCCTGGGCTAATTAGTGCTATGTAGGTAAACAAAGGATTTTGTTGAGTAAGCGCTGGGCCAAACTGCGTTAACAAAAATGCGGTCACTAAACCTACAATCAGACCGATTGAACCAAGCAACAGGTGGGACGACCACATGCTTTTGCCAATGGATGCGCTGTTACGTTCAAGTTTTTCACTCATTTTAGGGTCGCCAGCTTCGATAATTTCTACTTGAGATACCTCAACAGATGTTTGGTCTTGAACTATCTCGAGTACTTCCTGCACTCTAAGTTTTGACGGAAATACAGCCGCGACTTGCAAATCACCGGTTGATACAACATGGGCTCTCAAATTCTCATGTTCATTACTGTTTTCGCTTTTTGACTCTACGTTTTTCGAACTTTGAACATTCATCTTTAAATCCTCGACTTCTTACTTGGACTCTCTCAATCAATCCATTTCACTTGCACTTCAAAGGGTATTGCTGTTCGGCTTCACCCAAGTGCATAGGTAACTCGACAACTATTGTTCATACTTATTCAAGTTGCATTCCGACGAAGAAAAGTAGCGGTTTATACTTTAGTAGAAAAAAGAGAAAGTTCGTTTTTATGCTATTGTTTTTAATGGTTATTTTTGGAAGGTTAAATATAATTTAGTAAGCTGGAAGGCGAAATAAAGAAGGATTTCGAAGCGATATGCTGAGTTTTAGCAATCGCCGCTACCGGACCAAACAGCCGGTACTGAGATAATTTTACACATAGCGTGAAAATTCGTTATGGCCTTTAAAATCACTGTCTTGCCGTGGAAGCGTCGGCTTGCGGCAAGGTTACTTGCGTGTAGTGATCATTTCTGTACGTTCTTCTGTAGATTCTATTTATAAATTGAGATTTGGTACCGTTGTTTGCAATCTGACTAAGAAAGCACAGCGAGCATCTGCGGCCGTAGCAGCACCTTAACAGTCGGTCTTACTTAGCTGGTAAGGAAAGGAGTATCTATAAATGAAACGGATTAAGGGCTATTGCAACGTCTACTCTGATGATAGCCATCTATCAATAAGGCGCATCGCTTGCGGTGATAAACGGTTTTACTATCGTTATGCAAGTGGAAAAAAAGTCACAGGAGAGCGCGTGCTAAAGCGTATCAAAAAGCTTGTCATTCCTCCAAATTGGCGCGACACCTTTATAAGCCGTGACAGTAAAGCCAGCGTTCAAGCCGTCGGCTATGACGAAAAAGGACGTAAACAATATATCTATCACAGCAAATGGCACGAGCAGCAGCAAGTAGAAAAATTTGAGCGTTTGGTTGCCTTTGGTAATGCACTTCCTGAGTTCCGTGAGCACTGTCTTTCATTAATTTCACAGCCAACATGGACGCAAGAAAGAGCTTGCGCGCTGGTGTGCCTGTTGCTCGATTACACAGGTGCTAGAGTTGGCAACGCTCAATATAGCAAGGAAAATAACACATATGGGTTAACTACATTGCGGCGCAAGCATGTACAAGCGCAGTGTGACGATAGTGTTGAACTTGCTTACATTGGTAAGCACGGCAAACCAAGAACACTAAAAGTAAATGACCCTGAGCTTGCTTCATTAGTTTGTGACTGTGCGCAACAACAAGGTTACTGTTTATTTCGTTATCAAGATGAGAATAAACAATGGCACGACGTAACGAGCGAAGACGTAAATGCGTTCATCCACAACGAACTAAGTGAACAGTTCAGTTGTAAAGACTTTCGAACGTGGGCATCAAGTCGATTTGCACTAACAAACCTGCCCAGTGTGTATGAACAGATAGCAAACTCCAGAACCAAGAAATGGGAGAGTACGTTAAGTAAGTGTGTTGCAGCAGAACTTGGCAATACTCCCACCGTTTGCAGGAAATATTATATTCATCCGAAACTATTTACTGTGAAAAATGACGAAAAGGCGTGTGAGAAGCTAATTAATCGGGTTCGCTCGCTACATAGTGAAGATTGTACGCAACTTACCCATTTATTGCCTGTAGAAAAGCTTCTTTTGGATGTTATTTCGTCTGAGTGCGCGTAACAAAGTATTTTTAATGAAAATGTTTTAGCTGATAGTAAAGTTGCTGATTTCCGCGCCTTTTCAGCTAAAGTTAAATTGTTTCATAAATGACTTGGTGTTTTTAAGTTGTTGAATATTAGTGGTAATTATAAATTTTGTTAACGTAATATGCTGTGAAACATGGTTGGTGCTAATTTAAACATAAGTGCCAGCTAAACGATGTTGTTTAAAAATTGAACTTGAAATTTTCTGTCAGATCCTTATATTGTTAGAGCTCTAATGATTATTGTTCGATTTAATTATTTGCTTTTGAATTTGAATTAGCAAAGGTTAAATGGCGTTTTCATTTACGAGTTTTCGAAGAGCAATAGAGGAAATAACGAACGTTATGCCAATGGAAAGTTACCTATCACTAGCGGTGTATTTTATAGCGATGTTAGGGATAGGGTTGTTTGCTTACCGACAATCTACCAGTGATATTTCTGGTTATATTTTGGGAGGGCGACAAGTTAGCCCTCAAGTAACCGCACTGTCTGCGGGTGCGTCTGACATGTCTGGTTGGATGCTAATGGGCTTACCAGGTGCAATGTACTTAACCGGTTTCGATGCGGTTTATATTGCAATAGGGTTGGTTGCAGGTGCGTTGGCCAATTATTTACTAGTAGCACCAAAACTTCGCGTTTATACCGAAGTTGCCAACGACTCGCTTACTGTGCCTGAGTTTTTTGCCAAGCGTTTTGATACGCCTAACTCAAGCTTACGCATTGTTTCAGCGGTGATTATCGTACTGTTTTTCACGCTATACACCTCTGCCGGGTTAGTTGCAGGTGGTAAGTTGTTTGAAAGCGCGTTTTCAGTCGATTATCAGTTAGGCTTATTTATCACGCTGGGTGTAGTGGTGTCTTATACGCTACTTGGTGGTTTCTTGGCAGTAAGCCTTACGGACTTTGTACAAGGGTGCATTATGTTCGTGGCGCTGGTACTGGTTCCAATTGTCGCGTTTACCGAGTTCGATAGCGTGTCGCAAATGACAAGCGCCGCTTATCAATCTGTACCCAATTTTTCTGAATCGTTAAAAACGCTAACGATTGTAGGGTTGCTATCGAGTTTAGGTTGGGGCTTAGGTTACTTTGGACAGCCGCACATTATTGTTCGCTTTATGGCAATTCGTTCTGTTAATGCCATTGGCACAGCGCGAAATATTGGTATGTCGTGGATGTTAGTGACCATCATTGGTGCACTGGCAACAGGATTCGTAGGCATTGCTTATGCCAATCAGTTTGGTCTTGCTGTCGACGACCCTGAGACGATATTTATTATTTTCTCACAATTGCTGTTCCACCCACTTATCAGTGGATTTTTAATGGCCGCTATTTTAGCCGCTATTATGAGTACAATTTCGTCGCAACTGCTGGTTAGCGCAAGTTCGTTAACCGAAGACATTTACCGCGTAATGGTAAATAAAAAGTCTTCAACCAAGGCGCTGAGTGAAAAGCAAACGGTAACAATTGGCCGTTATGGTGTAGCAGGTGTAGCTGTGGTTGCATTGTTATTAGCCATGGATGCGTCGAACACAATTTTATCTTTAGTAAGTAATGCTTGGGCAGGTTTTGGTGCAGCATTTGGTCCGTTAGTACTGTTTTGTCTGTATAAAAAAGATTTAACAGCGAAAGCGGCAATGGCGGGCATGATCAGCGGTGCGGTAACCGTACTGTTCTGGATTTATGCGCCCGTTTTAGCTGACGGTAAAACGTTAAGCAGCGTTATTTATGAAATTATCCCAGGGTTTGCGGTAAGTACGTTAACGCTTTACGTGGTAAGTCGCTTTAGCGAAAACCCATCGTTAAACGTACAGGCAACATTCGCGCAAGCCAGTGAAGAATTAGCAAATCAACAATCTTAAGGTTAAAAAGTTTATTATGAGTCATCCAAATTGGAAACGCGTAGTCATCAAAGTGGGCAGTGCATTGATATCGCCCAACCAACAAGGTTGTAGCAGTCATTACCTTTTGAGCATTGCGCAATTTATCGTGCGATGCAGAGCCAACGGCACACAAGTTGTACTCGTGTCTTCTGGTTCTGTTGCAGCGGGCGCGCACCTGTTTCCAGAGCAAGAAAAGTCAGATATTGCAGTTAAAAAAGCAATGGCAGCAGCGGGTCAAACCGAAATGATTGCCACGTGGGACAGACTGTTTGATTTTCCGTCTGCTCAGATGCTGTTAACGCATGCTGATTTGCGAGACAGAGAGCGTTACGTAAGTATCCGTGAAACGATATTCAGTTTATTGGACAACAATATCCTACCTATCGTTAACGAAAACGACACCGTTACCACTGACAAATTGAAAGTAGGTGATAACGATAATTTATCGGCCATGGTGGCGTCGGCAGCTGAAGCAGATGCACTTATCATCTGTTCAGACATTGATGGGTTGTACGATAAAAACCCGCATGAACACGACGACGCACAATTGCTTAAATCAGTTAATACCATTGATCAAAACATTTATGACATGGCTGGCGGTGCGGTAAAAGGCGGTTTAGGCACCGGCGGTATGCGCACTAAAATTGAAGCGGCCGAAAAAGCCGTTTCGCATGGTATAGATACATATATTATTAACGGCTTTACTGAACTGTCGTTTAATATGCTGCTAGCAGGTGAAAACCCTGGCACGCATTTCAAACCTCACGCCAAGCCAATGCAAGAGAATGTGCATTGGATGCGTCATACGTCAAACGCGCAGGGCGAGGTGATAGTAGAAGGGGACTTTGACGCCTCTTTAGCTGGCGACGCAGAGCAACTGACAAGTAGCGAAATTATTGACGTGAAAGGTGAGTTCTCGGTAGGCGACACCATTCTAGTACGTAAAGAAGACGGTACTAAACTGGTAAAAGCCAAGTCGAATTACAGTAGCTGTTTATTGAATTTCATTGCCAATCAGGAAAATGAAGAATTCGCCCATGAGTTTGAGGAAAAGACTGGGCCAATTATTTCTGATCAGCACATAGCAAATCTGGAGAAAGAATGAGCATTATTACAGAGTTAGCACAACAGGCAAAAAAAGCTGCACGTACACTGGCTATTTTAAGCGAAAGCCAGAAAAACGCGGTGTTAACTGATATGGCCGCGGCAATTCGTGCAAATAAAGGCAAAATTATTGAAGTAAACGAAAAGGAAGTCGCGCGCGCCAAAGAGAATAACTTAGACGCAGCGATGGTTGACCGCTTAATCCTAAACGACGAGCGTATTGAAGCCATGGCTGAAGGCATCGAAGTTATTGTTGAACTTGATGATCCTGTGGGTAAAGAGCGCGTTATCGGTACACGTCCAAACGGTATTGAGATTAAGAAAATGCGCATACCGCTGGGTGTTGTGTGCATGATATATGAAGCACGACCTAATGTTACTGCCGACGCGGGCGCGCTGTGCTTTAAATCGGGTAACGCAGTAATATTACGTGGTGGTAAAGAGGCACTAGATACGAGTTTAGCCATTGCTGAACTTATGCAAGACGTGCTGGAGAAGCACAATTTACCAAAAGCGCTGGTAACGGTAGTTCCGAATCCAGATCGTGCATTAATGCAAGAGCTAATGGAGCAGCGTGATTATATCGACGTAATTATTCCTCGTGGTGGTGAAGGTCTAATCAACTACGTGACTGACAACGCTAAAGTGCCGGTAATCCAGCACTTTAAAGGTGTGTGTCACCTTTACGTAGACAAAGATGCCAATTTAGATAAAGCCATGGCGCTACTTCTAAATGGTAAAACACAGCGTACTGGCGTGTGTAATGCATTAGAAGGATTGGTTGTACACCAAGCCGTTGCGGGTGATTTTCTGCCTAAAGTAGCCGACGCATTCAAAGAAAAGGGTGTTAAGGTTCACGTAAACGAAAAAGGCAGCCAATACTTTGATGGTGCTGACGTTATTTCTGAAGACGCGTACGGTGAAGAGTATCTTGGTCTGGAAATCGCTATCCGTGTAGTTGACGATTTCGAAGCAGCGGTTGACCACATTGCGCAATTTGGTAGTAACCACACGGAAGTAATTTGTACGGAAGATGCTGAAAAAGGCAAGTTATTCCAACGTGCAGTTGATGCAAGTGTAGTAATGGTTAATGCGTCTTCACGTTTTTCTGACGGTAGCCAGCTTGGCTTAGGTGCAGAAATTGGTATTGCAACCACTAAGCTACATGCTTATGGCCCAATGGGCTTGGAGTCGTTGACTTCAGAGAAATATTTAGTGAATGGCGAAGGCCAAATTCGCGACTAATAAAAAGATGTTTTAACTGGTCGGCATTGTGCCACGAGTTTACATGCTTCATAATTAAAAGCGCTGACATTCGTCGGCGCTTTTTTTTCGCCTATTCAAATATTTACCCTCGGAGTACAGACGGAGCTTACATGGAGATTGTGATAGACCCCGCGCAGTTATGGCATCAATTTATAAGTTTTGCCAATAATTATAAACTGCTGACATCTCTAGTACTTTTAATTGTACTGCTCTTTCTTAAAAAGGGTGTGTTGCGCCTTATCAGGCGCATTAGTTCTCATCGTGGCGAAGACCGCCGAAACCAAATCAATATCCTAGAGCAGCTGGGTAATGCCTTTATCATTATTGTATTAATGATGGTGTGGAGCTCTGAAATCCAAACACTGGCAATCTCCATTGCTGCCTTTATGGTGGCAATTGTGTTGGCAACCCGCGAGTTTATTCAGTGTTTTATGGGGTTCATTTACTACCTGGGCGCTCGGCCGTTCAGGGTAGGCGACTGGATCCAAATGAACAACATCATTGGTGAAGTGGTAGAAATGGACTGGGCAAAGACAGCGCTTTTAGAAGTAGACCCTGAAAGCTTTAACTACACGGGTAAACACGTTTACGTGCCTAATAGTCAGCTTGTAACTCAAACTGTGCGTAACCTTAACTTCATGCGTCGCTACCGTTTGCATTCATTTGAAATAGTGAATGAGCCTTCTGTTAACGCCTATAGTTTGCTTCCAGCGTTTCATGCCAGGGCACAGGCACATTGTGAATATTTCCGCGATGTAGCAGAGCGCTACAAAGGTCTAATTGAACGTCATTTAGAGCAAGAATTTATTCGCATCGACCCAGAGGTTGAGATTAAAACCAATGAACTTGCCAAAGTGGTGGTAAAGGTAAGCCTTTTCTGCCCTACAGCGGAAGCCCATGAGTTAGAACATAAGATGTGCTCAGACTGGTTAAGTCTGTGGTTCAAAGCGCAAAAAGAAGAGCAGCGCCAGCTTCATGCACAGCACAGCGATTCCTCTTCAGTGCAAAACCAAGCTAAAGCAATGCCCGAAGCACAGACAACTACTAGCGGTGCGCTATAGCGTTTATTCTAAGCACGTCCATTCTCTGTGGCTGGTGAAGTGGCCTTGTAAAAAGGCCATTTGGTCAGCCAAAATTCGCCTGTTCATTAAATAAAAACGCTCGTACACATTTGGCCTAAACGGAACCGCGAGTAGGGGCATGTTGGCTTCTTCTGGCGTTTTAGCACCTTTCGCGTGATTACACCGCTGGCAAGCAGTGGCAACGTTTGTCCAACTGTCTTGTCCGCCGCGAGAGCGAGGGATAATGTGGTCTCGGGTAAGCTGCTTTGGCGTAAACTTATTGCCGCAGTACATACATAGGTAGCTATCGCGCCTAAACAAATAGCGATTAGTTAGGGCAACTTTGCCAGATAAATCTGTTACCTTGCCGTCGCACGCGATAATACTAGACAGGGTAAGCTGACTTTGCAGCCCTTCGTGATTCCAGCCTCCCTTAAGCGTAATAGCATCGCTACCTAGCTCAAATAGCACCTTATCTTGACTGTAAAGCTTTGCGGCTTGTTCAACATCTATCCACTCTTGTGGCATGCCTGCTTTATTAAGTCGAAGTACCAACATGGTTATCTCCTTTAGCACACTAATATTAGACGTTCTTGTTGTGGTTAATCACTTCTGCGCATTGGTCGCACGTGATGTTTATTTAAGTTTTTACGTTGTTCGCTTTTGGTCTAGCATACGCTGTTTTGTGTCAGTATGATGAAAATATAGTCAATAATTGAAATTTCACAGATATTTCATATAGTCATGGTGCTATAGGTGATAGCGTTTTTTCGCAAATTCACTAAATAAATTCCACGCGGGGCTGCATTTGACCATGGTATTAACGCTACTTCATGGCTATACTATGCGCCGCGTTTAAAAGCGATAAAATAAAGATTGAAATTAAAGGACAAATAGTGACTCCTATTACTAAATCATTTCAGTATGGACAGCATACTGTAACTCTAGAGACGGGTGTAATTGCTCGTCAGGCAACAGCTGCGGTTCTTGCGAGCATGGACGATACGTCTGTACTGGTAACAGTAGTTGGTAAAAAAGAAGCCAAAGCAGATCAAGACTTCTTCCCACTTACTGTTAACTACCAAGAAAAAGCGTACGCTGCGGGTAAAATCCCAGGTGGTTTCTTCAAGCGTGAAGGTCGTCCATCTGAAGGTGAAACACTGATTGCACGTCTTATCGACCGTCCAATCCGCCCATTATTCCCAGAAGGTTTCAAAAACGAAGTACAAGTTGTTGTTACTGTAATGTCTGCTAACCCAGATATCCCTACAGACATCATCTCTATGATTGGTACTTCAGCAGCCCTTGCTATCTCTGGTATTCCTTTCAACGGCCCAATCGGTGCGGCTCGTGTTGGTTATAGCAACGGTGAATACATTCTAAATACACGCGCAGAAGAGCAAGCTGAAAGTGAGCTTGACCTTGTTGTTGCGGGTACGGAAGGCGCAGTACTTATGGTTGAATCAGAAGCAAGCGTGCTTTCTGAAGACACCATGCTAGGTGCGGTAATGTTCGGTCACGAGCAAATGCAAACTGTAGTTAACGCTGTTAACGAATTTGCTGCTGAAGTTGGCACTGAGAAGTGGGACTGGGCACCAGAAGCAGAAAACACAGCGCTTAAAGACAAAGTTAAAGCACTAGCTGAAGCAGAAATGACTGCGGCTTACCAGATTTCTGACAAGTTAGAGCGTAAAGACGCAGTAACTGCAGCAACTGAAAAAGCACTAGAAGCTATCCTTGCTGAAGACGAAGAACAAGATAAGAAAGAAGTACTAGACCTTCTTCACGACCTTGAGTCTGACGTTGTACGTTCACGCATTCTATCTGGCGCGCCACGTATCGATGGTCGTGACCCAGCAATGATCCGTGCACTAGACGTAGCAACAGGTATTCTTCCTCGTACTCACGGTTCTGCACTATTTACTCGTGGTGAAACGCAGGCACTTGTAGCTGCTACGCTTGGTACAGAGCGTGACGCACAGATGATTGACGAGCTTCAAGGTAAGCGCGACAGCCGTTTCATGCTTCACTACAACTTCCCTCCATACTGTGTTGGTGAAACCGGTATGATTGGTTCGCCTAAGCGTCGTGAAATTGGTCACGGTCGTCTAGCGAAGCGTGGTATTCAGGCAGTAATGCCAAGTGAAGAAGAATTCCCGTATGTAGTGCGTGTGGTTTCTGAAATCACAGAATCAAATGGTTCATCATCAATGGCGTCTGTTTGTGGTACTTCACTAGCGCTTATGGATGCAGGTGTTCCAATTAAAGCGTCTGTTGCGGGTATCGCAATGGGCCTAGTTAAGAGTGACGACAACTTTGTTGTACTTTCAGACATCCTTGGTGACGAAGATCACCTTGGCGACATGGACTTTAAAGTAGCGGGTACTACCGAAGGTATTACTGCACTTCAAATGGACATTAAGATTGAAGGTATTACTAAAGAAATCATGCAAATTGCGCTTAAACAAGCAAAAGAAGCACGTTTGCACATTCTTAACGTAATGGACGAAGCAATTGGCGGTCACCGTGAAGAGCTAAGTGAATTTGCTCCACGCATTTACACCATGAAGATTGATCAAGACAAGATCCGTGACGTTATCGGTAAAGGCGGCGCAATGATCCGTCAAATTACTGAAGAGTCTGACACTAACATCGAGATTGAAGACGACGGCACTATCAAAATCTTCGCGACAGAGCGTGCGAAAGCAGACATCGCTATTAGCAAGATTGAGCAAGTAACGGCTGAAATTGAAGTTGGTAAGACTTACAACGGTAAGATTACACGTATTGTAGACTTCGGTGCGTTTGTAGAAGTACTTCCAGGTAAAGAAGGTCTTGTTCACATTTCACAAATCGCTCACGAGCGTGTGAACAAAGTAACTGACTACCTAGAAGAAGGCCAAATGGTTGACGTTAAGGTTATGGAAATCGATCGCCAAAACCGTGTACGTTTAAGCATTAAAGAGCTTCTAGAAAAGCCTGCGCCTAAGTCTGACGACGCAGAGTAATGCCGATTAGGTTTTAAACCTAGTTAGCTGTATATAAGTAAAAAGGGAGCTTGGCTCCCTTTTTTCGTTTTGGGTTTTAAAAGCCGTAACGGGTTGGGTTTTACTCTTTAACCCACACGTTTAAGCCATACACTTAGGCCATAACGAAAAGCGCTTTTTTAGAGGTATTAGATAATGGATAAGCAAACGCAAACCGAAGTAGAGGCAGCGGTATTCCGCCGCTTAGTAGAACACTTAGACGCAAATAAAGATGTTCAGAACATTGACCTAATGATTTTGGCGGATTTCTGCCGCAACTGCTTGGCGAAATGGTATTCGGCGGCTGCAAGCGAGCAGGGCGCTGATATCGACTACGAAGCCGCACGCGAAGTGATATACAAAATGCCGTATTCAGAGTGGAAAGAGAAGCACCAGCTTCCTGCTACTGACGAGCAGTTGGAGAAATTGGCTGCTAGGCAGGGGAAGTAGTTTTTAGATAGGACGACATTTGCTTTTGTGTTTTGAAAGCCAGCTAATGCTGGCTTTTTTGTTTTTTTCTTTATTTTTCTGTTGGTTGTGGGTTATTGTAATTATAAATACAAGGACAGGTTCCCGAAAATGGTGTGGTAAGCATGACGGTTTGGGGCGGGTAAGCTGTTAAAGGGCTTCAGCAGGCTTCGAATAAGGATGTTCAAATGAGATTACATGAGCTACACGTAAATAACTTCAGAAAACTAAAAAACTGTTGTATCAAATTTAGAGATACAACATTCCTCATAGGTCCAAATAATGCTGGTAAATCGAGTGTATTCGCAGCGTTAAACCACCTTCATAAAAACTCAAACCTTGATAGAGAAGACTTTTCTAAAGAATACAATGAAGAAGAAGAAAGTTACTCCTATGAAAGCGAAGTAGAAGTTATAGCTGAATACCAGAATGTACCAGCTGAAGCTAACAACTGGCTTGGTTTTAAAGGTCGTATTATTACATCAACAGAACACCTTGAAGGAGAAACAGGCAACTCAATTATATATAAGAAGGTTTGGTCTTTAACTGAAAGTAAACCCAAAATATTCATGAAGGAACACCCTAGAACAAGAAGTCCTCGATACGCAGAATGTAGAAAGGTCTCTGATTTAGTTGGTGAAGATTATTCTGAGGACTTTTTGAAAGAATATTTTGGTGAAAATAACTATGAAAAAACACTTGGTGTTGCAGCAACTAAATCAAAATTTTTTGACTTGTCTGCATGCTGGGATATACAAATCAATGAAGAGGCTTCTTGGGTAGAAAATCCAGGTGGGATTCCTGGAAATGTTTTATCTAAATTACCAAGAATTGTTGTGATTCCAGCCGAATCCTGTATCTCAGAATTGACTAGCTCAGGTGGCGCATTATTTTCCTTATTAGGTGATCTTTTTGAGCAAGTAAGAACGGGCTCTGAAAATTATACGCAGGCTCAACACTTTCTTAATAACCTTGCTTCTGAATTAAACCCTAATGATGCCACAACTGATTTTGGTAAATTGATTACCGACCTTAATGGTATGGTTGATAACCTCTTTCCAGATTCTTCTGTACATGTAAACGCAACACTTGATGTTCCAGATAAATCTATAAAACCACAATTTAATGTTGAATTGAAAAGCAATGTAAAAACTGCGGTTGACTATCAAGGTCACGGAATGATCAGAGCAACAGCTTTTCAACTCTTGAGGTTTGTTCAAGATTTTATAAATCGGGCAACTGAAAATCCGCGAGCTACAATATTTTGCTTTGAAGAGCCTGAGATTTTTCTACACCCAGCTGCGGCAAATCAAATGAGGGACTCCTTATATGACCTTGCTGGTCCTAGGTGTCAAATTGTAGCGACGACGCATTCACCTTATATGGTAAACCTTGGTTCTGAAAAGAGCGTTAGCCTAACAAAATTCAGTTTAACTGATACTAACTTTTCCACCTCAAATTCCTTTAATCTAGAAGAGGCTTTTCTAACTCTTCAAGGTGATGAGAAGCAAAACTTAAAAATGCTTTTGAAAGTAGATGATTATATATCGCGAATGTTCTTTACTAAGAAGTGTATTTTTGTAGAAGGTGACACAGAAGAAGTTGTTGTTAGAGAAACAATAAAAAGGTTATCTGCTGCGGATAAGTCTAAAGTGGTTGGGAATTGTGAGTTTTTACGCGCTAGAGGTAAGGCTGTATTAATTTCTATCGCTAAGTATTTAAATGCTTTAGATGTAGACTACATCTTTATGCATGACCGTGACGCTGGTACAGAAAGAGCCGCCGCAATAAATGATCCTATCCTAGCTCAAACTGGAGAAGAACGAAGAGTAATGATTGAGGAATGCATAGAAGACTTATTAGGGTATGCAGATCCAGGTAATGAGAAACCGTACAAAGCTCATCTTCATATTGAAGAAAGTTGGGGGGACGAATTTGATGATTTACCAAATGATTGGAAATCTACGTTTATTACTCTTTGTAGCCCATACTTGGACCACCTAAGATAGCCCTTAAACAAGTTGCTTTAACTGTACTAGCTCAGACCTGATCTGACAGTTACCCAGTTTTCTGGTGCCAGCGTCAGATTAGATTTGAGCTAAATTCTTCTCAGCCCAAACC
>JYMV01007749.1_pt1 | contig 30310 bp, 29 predicted proteins | sample 338911 | NCBI WGS metagenome assembly JYMV01 (sample SAMN03354496, study PRJNA234377) | hydrothermal vent metagenome | biome: Deep sea; feature: Hydrothermal plumes at the Eastern Lau Spreading Center, Western Pacific Ocean; material: Seawater | place: Tonga | collected 2009 | depth 2000 m m
ACTCTTTTTAGTTGAAGGTGATTCGGCAGGTGGTTCAGCTAAACAGGGGAGAGACAGAGAGTATCAAGCCATACTGCCCCTCAAAGGGAAAATTTTGAATGTTGAAAAATCGACTATTGATAAGGTCTTGAAATCGGAAGAGATTTCCAATATTGTTACTGCTCTCGGTTGCGGTATCGGAGATGAGTTCGATATTTCGAAATTGAGATATAACAAAATCATTATTATGACTGATGCCGATGTTGATGGTTCTCATATCCAAACCCTGCTACTCACCTTCTTTTTCCGTTTCCTCCGCCAAATTGTAAAAGATGGACATCTCTATATCGCTCAACCTCCACTATACAGATTTAAGAAAGGGAAAAAGGAGATATATTTTAAAGATGATAGGGAGTTGAATAGCTACCTAATTGAGAGTGGAATAGGAGAAGTTGAGAATAGAAAAGAGAAAATAGATTTTTACAAACTGGTATATAGATACCTCCAAATTTTGAAAGAGATTGAGTGGAGACATGAAGGCAACTCGATAGAAGCACTCCATAACTCTATCCAAAAACTTCAACCTCTTCCTAATGGATACCTCTTTGATGAAGCTGAAAAGGTCTATACCCAAATTACCCAACACCCACAATTTAGCGGAGATACTGATATTTTGCAATCTCTCAAATCTATTCAAGAGAAGGGACAGAAGGGGGCATATATCCAGAGATATAAGGGGCTTGGAGAAATGAACCCTGAACAGCTTTGGACTACCACTATGAATCCAGAGTTTCGAAAACTTTTAAGAGTTGAGATTGAAGATTGTGAAAGGGCTGAAAAAAGTTTTCAACTATTCATGGGTGATGAGGTTGAGCCTCGAAAAAACTTTATTCAAGATAATGCCAAAAATGTTGAGTATTTAGATATTTAGTAAAATAATGGATATATGAGTTTCATATTATAAAAGGTCTATAATGGATATTGAATTGGCAATCAGAGAGATTGAAAGGGGTGTAGCTGAAATTATCGATAGAGAAAATATCGTAAAACTCCTCAAAAGGTTTGCCGAAACTGGTGAAAGATTTTTAGTCAAAGCCGGTTTCGACCCGACAGCCCCAGATTTGCACCTTGGGCATACGGTTCTAATAAACAAGTTGGCTACCTTTCAAAAGTTTGGAGCAAAAATCCAGTTTCTTATCGGTAACTTCACCGCTATGATTGGAGACCCTACTGGTAAAAATGTTACCAGAAAGCCTTTAACTCGTGAAGAGGTTGAAGAGAATGCTAAAAGCTATGAAAAGCAGATTTTCAAAATTTTGGATAGAGAACATACAGAGATAGTATTCAATGGGGATTGGTTAGACCAATTAGGAGCTTCCGGTCTCCTTTCTCTCACAACTACCTATAATGTGGCTCGAATGTTAGAAAGAGATGACTTTGAAAAGAGATACAAATCTAATAGCCCAATAGCTATCAGCGAATTTATCTATCCCCTCCTCCAAGGGTATGATTCCGTCCATCTGAAATCTGATATTGAGATTGGGGGGACTGACCAAAAATTCAATCTACTTATGGGTAGATATTTGCAGAGAACCTACAATATCGGTAAGGAGCAGAGCATCTTAATGATGCCTATCCTTGAAGGGTTGGACGGGGTTCAAAAGATGAGTAAATCTCTCGGAAACTATATCGGAGTAGATGAGAACCCTAATGATATGTTTGGCAAATTGTTATCCATCTCTGATGAACTTATGTGGAGATATTATGAACTCCTTAGCTCCAAATCACTCGATGAGGTGGAACAGCTCAAAATTGGAGTTCAACATGGAAAACTCCACCCAAAACATGTAAAAGAGGAGTTGGCTATTGAGATAGTTAGCCGTTTCCACTCCAAAGAAAAAGCATTAGAGGCTAAAAATTACTTTGATAGAGTTCATGCAAAAAAAGAGATACCGGACAATATTCCAGAATTTACAATCTCATCTTCTCCTATTTGGATAGCAAAACTACTTACCTCAATAGGATTAGAAAAATCTACCTCACAAGCGAGAAGAGATATTAAGGCGGGGGCGGTGAAAATTGATGGAAAGAAAATATCAGATGAACAGCTCCAATTGGAAAAAGGGGTCTATATTATCCAAGTTGGTAAGAGAAGATTTGGAAAGGTAACTATATTATGAAACCCTTGAAAATAGGAAAATACACGATAGAGATTCCTATTATTCAAGGAGGTATGGGTATAGGAATAAGTTGGGACAGATTAGCTGGAACTGTTTCAAAATATGGAGCCTTAGGGGTCATTTCAGGGGTTGGAACTGGATATTACAAAAATAAAAACTTTTCTCAAAAAAATATTGCTGATAGACCCTATGAGACTATGAACTTCTACTCCAAAGAGGCTCTAAATGAGATTGTGAAGAATGCTAGGAAAATATGTGGAGATAAACCATTAGCCTGTAATATTCTCTATGCGATAAACGACTACGGTAGAGTTGTTCGCGATGCTTGTGAAGCGGGGGTAAATATCATTATCACCGGTGCAGGTATCCCTTCTGACATGCCTAAATATGCTCAGGATTTCCCAGATGTTGCATTAGTTCCAATTGTTTCAAGTGCGAGGGCTTTAAGAATTATTGTCAAAAAGTGGAAACGATACAACCGATTACCTGATGCAGTTATTTTAGAAGGTCCATTAAGTGGAGGTCATCAAGGTTTTACATATGAGCAGTGTTTCCAAGAAGAGTATCAATTGGAGAATTTGGTAAAACCTGTTGTAGAAGAGGCTAAGAAATATGGGGATATTCCAGTTATCGCTGCTGGTGGAATTTGGGATAAGAATGATATAGATAGAGTAATGGAGTTAGGAGCTTCTGGGGTTCAGATGGGGACTAGGTTTATAGGAACTTATGAATGTGATGCCCATGAGAATTTCAAAAAAGTTCTAATAAATGCAAAAAAAGAGGATATTATCCTGATGAAATCACCAGTAGGGTATCCTGCACGAGGAATTCGAACCAAACTACATGAAGATATGGAGAAGGGAACAGCCCCTAAAATTGCCTGTATTAGCAATTGTGTTACCCCTTGTCATCGCGGAGAGGAGGCAAAAGCGGTTGGGTTCTGCATTGCTGATAGGTTGAGTGATGCCTATGAAGGAAAAGAGGAGACAGGGCTATTTTTCTCAGGTTCTAACGGATATAGAATAGAGAAATTGGTATCAGTCAAGGAACTTTTAGATAAGTTGGTAAATGGGGAGTAATTTGCTAAATCCAATCTTTTTTTATACAATTTCAAGAAAATTTTAGAAAGAAAGTGGGTAAGAAAAGTGCCAGGAATTGTTGTAAAGAAAGATGAGAATTTTGAGTCTGCTTATCGTAGATTTAAAAAGCAGGTAGATAGAAACCTCATCGTTACAGAAGCCCGTTCAAGAAGATTTTACGAGCCTCCTACTGAAAAAAGAAAAAAGAGAAAGATAAATGCTCGTAAGAAGATTCTAAAACGGCTCTATATGATGAGACGGTATGAAGCCAGACTATAAATAGGTTTGTTAGATAGTTTCTATATAGATTTAGCTGTAAATGAAGCTTGGAAATATTGGGGGCTGACCTACCCAAATCCGCCGGTTGGCGGTCTCCTCCTAGATAGAAGTGGAAAAATTGTTTCCATCTCCGCTCATCAGAGAGCGGGAAGTCCCCATTCAGAAGTCCTCCTATTCCAAAATGCATTTTGGAAACTCACCAAAGATAGAGAGATTTTGAGTCTCTCCGATAGTAAAGATATACACAATTTTCTATATGAAAACCATAAAGGTATCTTCAAAGATTTCACCCTATATACAACCCTTGAACCTTGTAATCACTTTGGGAAAACCCCTCCATGTTCTCTCCTAATTCGTAATCTCGGTATAAAAAGAGTTGTTATTGGAACACTCGATACAAATCCTACTGCATCGGGTGGAGTTCAATATCTCCAAAGTTCTGGAATTGAGGTGGATATATTGAACTCTCCAAAGGCAAAATATTTAGTAGAGCCGTTTGAGAAATGGAGTAAAGGGCGATTTATCTTTTTTAAATATGCCCAAAGATTGGACGGCTCGATAGATGGCGGGACTATCTCATCTCTTGAAAGTAGAAAATATATCCACTCTATCCGTGATAGGATAGATTTGATGGTGATTGGAGGCGAAACAGTTCGAACCGATAGACCTACTTTGGATAGTAGATTGGTTGGAGGTTCAGCCCCAGATATTCTGATATATTCCAGATATAGAGAGTTTGATAAAACTATTCCCCTCTTTTCAGTTCCAGATAGAAATGTGTATATAGATAGCTCTTTGGAGAAGATAGAAAACTATCGATTTATTATGGTTGAAGGAGGATACAACTTACTCCAAGCTATCTTGGAGTATATAGATTGGGTAATGGTAATTATCTCTCCTACCCTCTCCACCTCATCGACTATCCACAATCTCAATATCCAATTCCATATTATCCACCACCTCCAAATAGGAGAAGATATTATTTTATGGCTGAGAAAAAAATCCCCTTCTACAAATTGATAATAGAAGCCCCTAAGGGATTTCAACACTCCATATTATTGAAATATCCAGAGGAGGGACGAATAAATACCCTCCATGTTCAGGTGGTCAATAGTCAGGTTTTTGGAAAACTGCTATCTATTATGTTCAAAGTCCTAACATCGGGCGGATTTTTAAGGGGGGTCGTTTTCAACTACAAAAAGTATCACACCAAAATATTTAGACCCGGAAACCAGCTATATATCAGGGGAAAGGTGGAAAGGAACGATTATGGATTACAGATAGTAAATCCAGTTACAACTAAACCATCAAACGAAATAGTTCCTATATACAAGGACCAAAAGATTAAGGAGATGGTTGAAACACATCTCACATATGAGAATATGAAAAAGTTTGGAATTCCATATAGGATTATTCATGCCATTTTAGAACTCCATAGATACCCGACTGATGAGGTGGTGGCATACTTCGAGAAAAATGGAAAATTTCCACCTAATATCCTATATGCTCTGAAATTTGTAGAAGCCTTTTACTATATCAAAAATACCCGTTCGAACATTAGAGAATATCCACCAATAGAGAGGTTGGAAAATAGTCCCGATGAGTGGATAGCCTCGCTCCCTTTTCAACTTACCAACGACCAACTACAAGCTATTCAAGAGATTCGAAAAGATTTCCAGAGTAATACAGCCACAAGGCGGATAGTGGTCGGAGATGTAGGCTCTGGAAAAACTATGGTAATTCTTGCCTCTATTGTGATGGCATATCCTCATAAATCTATCCTCATGGCTCCAACCTCTATATTAGCCGAACAGCTCTACGAAGAGGCCAACAAGTTTCTACCTCCATATTTCAAAATAGAACTTCTCACATCGAGAACATCTAAACGGGTCGATTTGGAAAATTTCCATCTACTTATAGGAACTCATGCAGTTCTATATAGAGAACTTCCGACAGCCCCCCTAGTGATAGTCGATGAACAACATCGATTTGGAACTATACATAGAAAAAAGTTGGAGGAGCTAGTTTCACAAGGAGAGAAGAGACCCCACTATCTCCAATTTTCAGCCACTCCTATTCCTAGAACCCAAGCGATGATAAATGGAGCTTTTATCAAAACCTCCCTGATAGAAGAAATTCCTTTTCAGAAAAATATTCAGACTGAAATACTATTTTCGAAAGACTTTCCAAAGTTGATGGAGAAGATTAGGGAAGAAATTTCTAAAAACCACCAGATAGCCATAATATATCCCCTCGTTCAGGAATCGGAAAAGATAAATTATAAATCCCTTGAAGAGAGTGAAGAGTTTTGGAAAAATAACTTTGAAGGGGTCTATATCACACACGGAAAAGATAGAGATAAAGAGAAGATATTGAAAGAGTTTCGGGAAAATGGAAATATACTACTGGCTACCACAGTTGTAGAAGTTGGTATATCCCTACCTCGATTAACCACTATTGTAATAGTTGGAGCTGAACGGCTCGGATTGGCAACCCTCCACCAGCTTAGGGGTCGAGTTGGTAGAACAGGATTGCAAAGTTACTGCTATCTATATACCAAATCCGAAAATAGCGAAAGTATTGAAAGGCTTCAAGAGTTTGCAAAGACTATGAACGGGTTTGATATTGCCTCCCTCGACTTGAAAAATAGAAAAGGGGGAGATATTGTAAAAGGGATAAAGCAGAGTGGAGAGACCTTCAAATGGTTAGATATTTCTTCTGATATAGATGTTGTCCAAGATGTCCTAAGAGAATTGGAGATAGCGAAATCTGAACATAGCGAAATCTGAAATGGAGCAATTTGGAAATAGTAATTAGGTATAGTAAGGTTTCCAAATTTGCTCAAAGGATAGAGATGGACAAAGAGTTACTAACTCAGTATGGATATGAAAAACTTACAGAGGAAATAAAATATTTAAAAGAGGTTGAACGACCTAAGACCATTCAAGAACTTCAAACTGCACGAGAACATGGAGATTTGAAGGAGAATGCAGAATATCATGCTGCTCGTGAGAAACTCCAAATTATTGATAGCAAACTTGACAAATTATCCCAACTCCTCGCCAACTCTCGGATTATCGACCCCTCTCAATTAGACCACTCTCATGTTGTTTTTGGTAGCACCGTTACCATTGTAGATATAGATACTGATGAAGAGATGACCTATACTATCGCCGGTAGCTATGAGGCTCGACCTGAGAAAAATATCATCTCCTATCACTCTCCATTAGCCCAAAGTCTATTGGGTAAAAGTGAAGGCGATGAGGTTGAAGCAAATTTACCGGGAGGGGTAAAGGAGTTTGAGATATTGAAAATAGAGTATAAAGGGATAGAGTTTGGAGATTAGGATAAAAAAACTGTATCCAGATGTAGAAATTCCAAAATATCAGACAAGCGGGGCAGTTGGTTTCGATTTGAGGGCGGTTGAAAATGTCTCTATTCCGAGTGGCGAAACTCGATTAGTTGGAACGGGATTGGCTGTGGAGCTTCCTCATGGATATGAGTTGCAGATTAGACCTCGAAGCGGATTGGCTTTGAAACACTCGATTACTGTTCTAAATAGCCCGGGAACTGTTGATAGCGATTATCGAGGTGAAATAAAAGTTCTTCTTATCAACCACGGAAAAAGTGATTTCCAAATTAGTAAAGGCGATAGAATAGCCCAGGCGGTTGTCAATCGAGTTGAGATAGTAGATATAGTTGAAGTTGAAGAGCTTTCAGAGACCCAACGGGGTGATAAGGGCTTTGGAAGCACGGGGAGAAAATAGATATTTACCACTAAAAATACTATAATTTTTCTAATCCAAAACAAGGAAATTGAATGGTATCCAAACGAGAATTAGAAAAACAGGGATTGGTAAATATCCGCAATATCTATCACAACCTTAGTTATGATGAACTCATAGCCCGGGAGTTGAATGATGGAGAGGTGAAAATGACAACCCTTGGGGCTACCGCTGTTGATACCGGTATTTTTACCGGTAGAAGTCCTAAGGATAAATATTTTGTTAGACAATCTCCATCACAAGATAATATCGCTTGGGGTGAAGTGAATAAGTCGATTAGTAAAGAGATTTTCGATGAGCTATTTTTAGCAGTAAAAAGTCAGCTATCGAATAAAGATTTATATGTAACTGATGTATTTGTAGGAGCTAGTAAAAATAGTCGTCGCTCCATTAGATTTATTTCTGAAAAGGCTTGGCAATCTCACTTTGTTAAAAATATGTTTATTCGTCCAACCGATGAGGAACTAAAAAATTTCTCTCCCGATTTCACGGTATATAATGCATGTAGCATATACAACCACAAATGGAAAGAACACGGGCTAAATTCTGATGTATTTGTAATTTTCAATATTGAAGAGAATATAGCTATTATTGGTGGGACTGAATATGGTGGCGAGATGAAAAAGGGAATTTTTTCAATGATGAACTACTGGCTACCGCTTGAAAATAAATTATCTATGCACTGCTCCGCCAATATTGGAAAAGATGGAGATGTAGCTCTCTTCTTTGGGCTTTCAGGAACTGGAAAAACTACACTTTCAACCGACCCAAATAGGAGACTAATTGGAGACGATGAACACGGTTGGGACGATGAAGGGGTTTTCAACTTTGAGGGGGGTTGCTATGCAAAAGTTATCAACCTCGACCCTGAATCTGAACCAGATATATACAATGCCATCAAAAGAGGGGCTTTATTAGAAAATGTAGTAATAGATGAAAATGGTAATGTAGATTTTGCCGATAAATCTAAAACTGAAAATACAAGGGTTTCCTATCCTATATACCATATCGATAATCATGAACCGACACTAAGAGGGGGACACCCTAAAAATATCATCTTTCTAACAGCTGATGCTTTTGGAGTTTTACCTCCTGTGGCTAAACTTACCAAAGAACAAGCGATGTATTACTTTTTAAGTGGATACACTGCAAAAGTTGCCGGAACAGAGCGAGGAATTACTGAGCCAACTGCTACATTTTCAGCCTGTTTTGGAGAAGCATTCCTACCGCTCCACCCTACTAAGTATGCTAAGTTGCTTGGTGAGAAGATTGAAGCCCATGATGTAGATGTCTATCTGGTAAATACAGGTTGGACTGGTGGCTCTTATGGGGTTGGTAGAAGAATGAGTATCAAAGATACCAGAGCCTGTATCAATGCTATTTTAGATGGTTCTATAAAAGAGGCTGAATTTGAGACTATGGATATTTTCAACTTTCAAATCCCAAAAAGTCTCAAAGGGGTAGATTCAAAAATCTTGAAACCTGTAAATACTTGGGATAGCAAACAAGCATATATCAACACAGTTGAGAAGTTGGCTAATATGTTTGTGAAGAACTTCGAAAGGTATCAAGATAGTGGAGATGAGTTCGATTTCTCCAAAGCTGGTCCTCAACCAAAGACCAAAATAGAGGTCTAATTACAACATATTCCATAAAATGAGAGAGAGACCCCTTCAATTCTCTCTCTTCTCTCTTGAATAGAGTTTTTCAATTTCTCTATATCTATCTCCAAATCTTCTACCTTTCCGCACCGAGTGCAAATAAAGTGGGCATGTGATTTTTCAACCAATTCATATTTGCTCTTATGGTTTGGTATTGCTATCTCTCTAATAAAACCCTTTTCAAGAAATGAATTGATATTTTTGTAGAGGGTGGCGAGAGAGATAGAGGGAAACTCTTTTTGGATAGTTTGGTATAGTTTATCTATATCGATATGTCCATGTTTTTGGATTGTTCGAGCTATCGCCACTCTTTGAGGGGTAACTTTCAGATTTCTATCTTTTAAACTATTTACAATATATTCCATCTATTTTCCTTACCATATTTGTATCTTTTCAAAAATCTTATTCAGAATAGAACCTCTCTCCTCTATCTCTTTTCTATATCGGTCTAAATATCTATCCTTAGGAAATCGTTTTTCCACCTCATCAAACACCTTTTTAGCCTTCTCTATCTTTTCATCGTGTAGATATAGGTCTATAAGTTCATACCTATATACTATATTGTTTGGATAGAGTTGAATCAGTTTCATATAGCTATTTTCGGCGGGGGTGTGGTCTTTGGTATGAATTGAGGATTGGGCAAGGTAAATCAGAGCATAGGGATTATTGGGATAGTAATCCAATATTTTTTTACACAACTTTACAACTTCTGAATATCTTTTCTCTTGAAACAGGAGATAGGATTTTATGAATAGGTTCTCTTCTATCTCTTTCTGTTTGAAAAAGTTTTCTACCGCCTCTCTCTCTTTATCTGAAACCATCTTTTCTATTTTTCTAACTCTATATACTATATCCTCAGGAGTTATAAACTCTCCAAAACTATCAACTATAAAGTTTCTCTCATCTTGTGCTAAGTAGAAGAGGCGATTTAGGGCTTTATATGTATCGTTCATCTCTAAATATCTATCTGCAATTTCGAGACCATATAGAGATATAGCGATAGATAGGAGAGTTATAACTCGCACCATTTAGATGAAATCTAGTATCTCTTTCTCTATTTCTGGAACAGGAACTACTATTTTTTGAGCTATCTCCTTCTCAAATAGGGATTGAATTTGGTGAGGAATTGGAATATTTGCAAGTTTTGATATTTTTTCCAAAGCTTCTCTATCTGAAACTCCTGAAATCCCTTCAAGGGCTTCTAAGATAGAAGGTGAAAACTTAGTCCATTCAGCGGTAGAATAGGCGATATTCTTCAAAGGTTTCTCTCTAAGTTCTCTATGAGCTTTGATATTAGTAGCTGTATGGGTATCCATTAGATAGCCCTTTTGAAAATAGTTCCTAATCTCTTCTATACATTCGCTATCAGTTGAATAGACGGCTGAAAAGTGGTTTTGCAACTTCTCTAACTCCTCTTGGGTGAGTTGGTATTCTTGTCTATTTTCAAGCTCCTCCATTAGCTCTTTTGTCCGTTCAGCCCCAAATAGAGCAAATAGAACCCTTTCTACATTGGAGGATTTGAGAATGTCCATAGCTGGTGATTTGGTATTTACCACCTTTCTACCGATTAGCGAATATTTTCCGGTTGTAATGAAATCGGTTAGGATATTGTTCTCATTGGAGGCGATAAATATTTTTGCAATAGGCAACCCCATCTGTTTAGCATAGAAACCACCCAAAGCATTTCCGAAATTTCCACTCGGGACGGTGATATATACCTCTTCTCCTAGCTCTATCTCCCCTCTCTGAACCAGTTGGAGATAGCTATAAATATGGTAGATGGTTTGGAATATTATTCGTCCAAAATTTACCGAGTTTGCTGCTGATAGTTTGATATTTCTCTCTTCTAACTCTTTTCGGAAATCTTCTGAACGGAGGAGGGTTTTTAAAGTTGTCTGAGCATCATCGAAACTGCCTCTAATTCCGATAACTTTCAGATTTTCCCCATCTTCTGTAACCATTTGTAATCTCTGAACATCAGAAGTCCCACCATAAGGATAGAGGCAGACAACTTTGATATTTGGTCTATTTTTAAAAGTTTCAAGGGTTGCTGGTCCAGTATCTCCACTCGTTGCTACCAATATTAGATACTTTTCATCTCTCTCAACTGCTAAGGACGATAGAACCTTTCCAAAAGGTTGGAGTGCCATATCTTTAAATGCCCTAGTTGGTCCGTGATAGAGTTCTGATATATATAGTCCGTCTCCAACATCAACTAATGGCACAGGTTCATTTGGATTATCGAACTTGTCATAAAGTGATATAGCCTCCTGCAATGTCTTGTCTGATATATCTATATTGAACTCTCTCAAAATTTGGAAAGCTAACTCTTTGTAATCCAAACCTTGCAACTTTTCCAAATCGAGTTTCGGGAGATACTTTGGAACATACAACCCTCCAAAACTTGCATTTGGGTTTAATATCGCTTCTGAAAATTGAACTTGATGAGGTCGCCCCTCCTCATTTCCTCGAGTTTCAATAAACTCCATAATATACAACTCCTAATATATATGTTCTTTTGCGGGGAATAGACCCTCTTTCACCTCTTTCACATAGTTAGTTACACTTTGGCGAACTAGTTCCCCACCATCTAAATATCTTTTTACAAATTTTGGTTTGAACTTGTCGAAAAATCCCAACATATCAGACCAGACCAGAACCTGACCATCTACATCTTTTCCAGCTCCAATACCAATTACGGGGATAGTGAGATTTTCAGCAAGTTCCTTAGCCAATTCCTCTTTTACCCCTTCAACTACAACCATAAAGGCTCCTGCCTTCTCAACAGCTAAGCCATCATTTAGAACCTTTTGAAAGCTATCCCCATCTTTCCCTTTGACGAAATAGCCCCCCTCTCCTCTGAAACTTTGGGGCATTAATCCAATATGTCCAACTACTGCTATTCCGTTCTGGGTCAGATACCTGATAGTTTCTGCTCTCTCAATTCCTCCCTCGACCTTGACCGCATCGGTACAAGTTTCACGATAGAAACGGATACTATTAGATAATGCCTCCTCTTTGGTTGTGTAAGTTCCAAAAGGCATATCAGCTACTATAAAGGTATTTGTAGCCCCTTTGCAGACTGCCTTAGTGTGGTATATCATAATATCCATGTCGGCTGAAAGGGTATCAGGTTCGCCCCTAAAACTCATATTGAGACTATCCCCAACTAGTATTATGTCTATCTCACCATCAAAGAGATTTGAGAAGAGGGCATCATAAGCGGTTATCATCGCTATCTTTTCAACCCCCTTCATCTTTTGAAGAGATTTTATGGTGTGTCTCTTTTTCACCCCTCTAAATCCTATCTTTTAAGTCCATTAACGGTTTGTAACATCTCGTCCGATGTTGTGATAGATTTTGAATTGGCTTCATAGGCTCTCTGTCCTGTGATGAGGTCGGTAAGTTCAACAACAAGTTGAACATTACTCAACTCTACAAACCCCTGCCGAATATTTCCAAGTCCATTTAGTCCAGGGGTTGAAACTATCGCATCACCTGATGCATCGGTAGCAGTTAAAAGGTTATCCCCAAGTGCATGAAGTCCTGCGGGATTGACAAAGTTTGCCAACTCTATCTGTCCTATCTGTTGAGAACCCTCTTGACCAGCTTGAACCACTGAAACAACCCCATCAGCCCCAATAGAGACATCGGTAGTATCTTCTGGTAGAACGATTTCAGGAATCAACTTATATCCATCACTATTTACAATCTGTCCATCTTGGTTCAATTTAAATGCTCCGTTTCTGGTATATGCAATAGTTCCATCTGGTAACTCGATTTGGAAAAAGCCGTTTCCTGTGATAGCCATATCTAAATTATTTCCAGTCTCTTGAAAGTTTCCTTGTGAAAATATCTTAGTTACAGCTGTTGGGCGAACCCCTAAGCCCACTTCAATCCCTGTTGGAGATGTTGTTGTGGAGCTGGTAGCCGTTCCTGCATATTCAGAAACTTGATACATCAAGTCGGCGAATTCTGCTCGTTGTTTTCTAAATCCTATTGTATTGACATTGGCGATATTGTTTGAAGTGGTATCTATTTGAATCTGTTGAGCTAACATTCCTGTTGAAGCGGTATATAAAGCTCTTAACATATTTCAATCCTTTTATATGTTTCAATAATTCTACTATTTTTTTATCACCACCTCATCTAATAGCTGGTGGAGGCTAACGGGTTTTCCTAGAAGTTTTCGATAAACGACATAGTTAGCCAATACCTTTTTTCCATATTTTCGACTTTCACTATATGAAATAGTTTCAATACTTAGGAACGGCTCATATTTCCCCTCTCGAAATTTTCCAGATTGCAACATTCTGCGAGTAAAGCCTTGACCTCCATTATATGCATAGGCAATAAATAGGGGTGATTGAAATTGTTTCTGTAAATCGCGAATATGGAAAATAGCATAGTCAAGGTTCTTTATAGGGTTGAACATATCTTCTAAATCTATCTTTTCCCCTCTCCGTTTTGCTATATCTTTAACTAAGAAAGGCATGATTTGCATCATTCCGAGAGCATAGGATTTGGAGATAACAGATGGGATAAATCTACTCTCTTGTCTTGCAAGAGCATATATCAATGCTTGGTCTTCAATTGAAAGAGATTTCAATTTCTCTCTATATGGAGTAGGATAGGACTGTTTTCTAAATTTATATCCCCTCTCTAAGATATAGAAATAGATTCCAATATGTCTCTTGTTTCTGAAAAAGTGAGCAAACTCTAAAAGTCTCTGATATTCCTTTTTCTTTTGAAATTTAGCTATCTCTTTTTGGACTTTCAACCAATCGAAAGGGTTTGACGGGTCTATCTGAGGGGTAAAAATAGGGTTGTAGTTGTGAAAACCATCTTCGTATAGAATATTTGTGGCTACTGGTTTTCCCAACTCCTCACGAGCATAGATAGTATAGATGTTGATGTCCCAGCTATTGAGTAGGAATTTTAGGTATTTGCTATCTTCTGTCAAAAGGTATAGCCAGAAGTTTGCCCTATCTCTCTCAACTTGGTAATACCCATATTTTTGGATATATTTGAAGAATGAAAGAGCCTCCTTTTCCTTGCCACTCTGGACAAGCTCGAAAGCCAAATAGAATAGGGTTTTAGTAGTCATCTGTTTAGAGGGTTTCAGTTTTAGGAGACTATTTTTTATCGGCTGATACATATCACCATAAGCTATTACATTTGCTACGAACTTTTCGAATTTGTATTTATATTTAATAAGTTTTTGGAGGAATAGGGGATTGAGTTCCTTATTGAACTTCGCATCACTCCTAATCTTTGTATCACCTTTGAGAAAAATATCTAGATAGATTTCAGGATTTGCATATAAGGTTTTTTCAATATTTTGAGAGTAGTAAAATGCCATAGTAATGAGGGATACATATCTATCTTCTCGGTTTTTATATTTTTTAATAATAGAAGCCATTTGGTCGCCATCTAATAGGGATATTCTCTTAGGTGTAAGGTTGTTTTTCACACACTCATCACTAATATCATCTCTTTGGAGAATATCATCTATGGAATAGATAGGGCAGTTTGGTATTAGAAGTTGCTCAATTCCCCCCCTCTTTTTATATGCTTGTCTAAGTTTTGGAGTAACTCTATATACCTGTTTAAAAGCCTTCTCCGCCTCCTCTTTTGTAGTTGTCTCCTGCTCTAAAAATTGCCATATATAAAAATCTTTTGCGATACTTTTTGGATATTTTGAAATCTCGTCCAATGTAACTATTCGTCCAAATAGGGATATTGCAACCAAGGATATTAGTAGAAAAAGTTTCATAGTCTGAACCTTGAAATAGTTTAAGTTTTATTTTATCTTAATAATCTGCTCACTCTTGTATAGCTTTTCATAAAGCTTTATAAGTGAGAGAAATAGAGTAATAATGGCTGGTCCCAATATCACCCCCCAAAATCCAAAGGAGGAGATACCTGCAATCATTGAAAAAAATATCACCAACTCATTTACATGAATTTTGCTATCCATAATTTTGGTATTGATATATTTAATAATCATCGGCTTCACGATTGTATCTGCAATAAAGGAGATAACCACTATCGAATAGATAGCTATTACTACTCCATTACTAATATGGTTTTGTGAAAATTCATAGAGCGAAAGAGGTAGCCACATCAACATACCTCCTATAACTGGAATTAGAGAAGCAAATCCGTAGAGTATTCCAAATAGGATAGGGTTGTATCCATAGAAATAGGCTAACAGTGCAAATAGCAATCCTTCAAAAGAGGCAGTTACCACTATCGAATAGAAGACAGTTCCCATCACTACCGATATTTCTCGAAACAGTGAAAGGGTATCCTGTGTAGAGAGAGGAATAATTCTTTTGAAATATCGCCCTAATCTATTCCGGTAGTAGAGGATAAAAAAGTAGAAAACTATTATCAAAATAGAATCTTTAAAAAAGATGATACTTTCACCCCCAAGTGATATTAGATGCTTGATTCCATCTTTCATAATCTGGGGTAGATTTATAGAGACCAATAGAGACTCTATATCACTTTTAAAAAAGTCGAAATAGCTTGGTAGATATGAAAGTATCTCTTTTACCGATGGAATATATATATCTATATTTGAAGTATCTATATTTTTTATAAATACCACACCTTCATATACAAAATATCCAACAGGAGCAAAGAAGATAAGAGCTAATAACAGAGAAGAGAGGAGAGAGCTAAGAAACTCTGAATTTGTCCAGTCCAATAGTTTATTGTAAATAGTTGAAGTAGCTACTGAAAATAGAATAGCTATTACGATAGTAAGCAGAAACGACTCATATAGGATTAGCATCCAATAGATATTTAGCACCAATATTACTGCTAAAAAATATTTAGCATTCACCCTTATAGCTCCTGCTACTCATTTTTCAGAACTTGAACTATATCTATATCTTTTGCCTGTTTTGCTGGATAGAGTGATGAGAGTATCACTATTACAAAGGCTCCAAAAAGTATCGCGATGAGGTCGGATATATCCAAATCGAGAGGCAGATGAGAAGTTCCATATATATCAGCTGGAATAGAGACTATATCGAAGTTTGCTAAGACAAATAGACCTAAAAAGCCCAATCCCGCTCCTACAACTATTCCACCAATACCTATTACAATACCTAGATATAGGAATATGGTTTTTATCTCTTTTGCAGTAGCTCCAAGCGAAATTAGTAGAGCTATCTCACTTCTCCTATTCATTACTGTCATCAGTAGAGAACTTACAATATTTACAGAAGCAATAAGGATAATTAGCATTAGGACTATAAATAGGGCTTTCTTTTCCATTTCAAGGGCTGAAAATAGATTTCCATTCTGTTCCCACCAGCCGACTACTCTATATCCATTAGGTAGGATTTTCAATATCTTCTCTCTATCTTTTTGTGGGTTCTTTGAATAGATATGGATTCCGTGATACTGCCCTTTTGCCTGTCCCAACACTTTTCCAACCCCTTCCAGAGATGCATAGTGGTAAGTTTCATCATACGAAATCAATCCAGAATGGAAAGAGGAGACAACTCGAAATCTCTTTATTTTCGGACTCGAAACTATCCCTGATGGGGAGGCTTCTGTAAATATATAGGTTATCTTAGAGCCTTTGGAGATATAGAGAGATTGGAGAAGTTCGCTACCAACCACTACATCAAATTTTTTCACTTTGTCCAAATCCCGAATCGCCTTCTCTATCACAGGATTTATTTTCGCCTCTCTTTTGAAATCTACTCCAAAGAGAAATCCCCCTTTCATGTCTCTACCATATTTAGCTATTACACCTGTAACCAAATAGGGGCTATATACCAAATCTGGTAACTCTTTTTCCAATGTTTGTAGCACCTCATCAGAAACACTATCTGAAACGGTTGAGATTAGGGTTAGCGGATAGTTCATTACAAATAGTCTATTTTGAAGTTCCTTATCAAACCCGTTCATTATCGCCATTGCGATAATAAGAACCATCACCCCAAGAGCTATCCCAAGAAAAGCTAAACCTGCTGAAAGAGAGATAAAAGGTTGTTCCCTATCAAACCTAAGATACCTTTTAACGAAAAATAGAATTAGTCTCCTATTCATTACCTAATAGTCTCTTTACTCTCTCTTCCTCTTCTCTCTTTATCTTTTCAAGTCTCTTATGCGAAACGAATGGGTCAAGTAATCTGATTTTTCCAACCTCTCTACTATCTATCTCAATTGAGAAGTAACCGCTAATTTTTCCAACTGTTGCTTTGATATGGACTATCCATCTACCGGGCTTAGGATATTGGAATTTGACATCTCCACCTTCAAATTTTGTATCAAACTCAGTAGTTTCAGGGCGGGTAATAATCCCCTCTATTGAACTCTGAACCTTCTGCCCATCTTCTAAAACTTTTAGGACAAGATGGAAGCCCTTTTCATCAAACGAGCTATTACTATAATCTAGGTCATACCGGGATTTAAAAGCAATTTGACTTGTCAATATCTGATTGATATTCTTATCTGTAACATGGTAGTTGTTCAGAAAGATATTGGAATTCTGAACTGGATTATCTATTGCTACTTTTATGGTTGAGTATGAAGCAAACAACATAGCTATTAGAAATATAGTAATTGCATATGGCCAAAAGTTTCCATTTTTAAACATCTTTTTTCGCTCCTCTAAATCTTCTATATAGAATATACCCCAATGCTAAAACTATTACAGAGTAGAAAATCAGTCTAAGGGTATTTATTACATACTTGTTAGCATTTCCTACGGCATGTTCCAATTGGATATTGGAGTTTTCGGCTATCTGTTCTACAATATCAGCATATCCATTGAATAGGGCTACACTATATTTTTTCCTAACATCTCCTTTTACCTTCTCTCCAAGTATTGGGAGTATAGTTCCGCTCCAAGGGAATGGGCTTAATATCTGTTCTTTATCAAAAAGTCTATACACCTCATCAGAAGATGCCAATATATCTACTTTCTTCTCCTGCTCTGCAAAGGAGAGCAGAACAGATTTCTTAGGTAGTTGCTCCAATTCCCTTTTTCCAACTATCGATAGACTTTCGCCGTGAGTTGTAGCGAGAATTAGCATATAGACCCCTATACCGCTCTTTTGGTATAGTTCAGCCCCCATCTCTTCTACTTGTTGGTGGAACTGAGGATTTAGCCCAACCTCATCTTTTAAAATAAAACTGCTCCATATCGATGAGGTTGAGAAAAGTAAGAAAAATAGAAATCTATACATATACATCTGCTCCTATGGTTCTGATTTTGGAATGGTGATTTCACTCTCTTCCGTTGGCAGAGAAACTATATCAAATCTATCTACACTCTCTATCTGATAGGAGTAACTTATTCCCGGTTGAACATTCTTATCAAGGTATTCAGTTCTATTTACCCTGATATATTGGGGTTTCCCTTTGAGCCACATATTTCCACTTCTTTTGATAATTACATATTTCAGACTGCGAGGGTCGAGAGGCTCCCAACGGATAAATACCCCCTTTTTAGTCAATTTCAGCTCGACTATCTTAGGAGGCTTAGGCTTAATTAGGGTAGTTCCCATTACAGGAACATCATTGAGAAGGCTCTCCAATCCGAAATTATCAACTGCTGAAATCTTATAAAACATCTGTTTTCCATCTTCACTAATCCTATCTATATAGCTATTACCTTGAACCTCTTTGATAGATTCGAAATCTCCATCATTCTCTTCACTTCTATATATTCTATATCCAACTACATCTGGTTCTCTATTAGGCTTCCAAGATAGTTTTATCTTCTTTGGTAGATTTGTAGAGGCGGTGAGACCTTGAACAGGCTTCGGAAGTGCCTTAGTTCGAACATCTACAACTTTACTAGGTTTAGAGAGGACACCATCATAGCTCTTAGCTCTTACTCTATATCTATATATTTTATTGGTCTCCAATCCTTTATCGATAAACTCTACACTAAGCCGGTGATGTAATTCTCCAACCTTTTTCCACTCTTGATTATATAGCTCATTTCTCTCTACAACATACCCAACAACCCTTGGGTCTGTATGTGGTCTCCATATCAACTTAGCCATATTTGGTAAGTTTCCAATAGGGATAATGTAGTGGAGAGGGGTAATAGGTTTTATGGTCTTTATCTTCACTACCTTAGAGCCTCTCGATTCTCGTCCATCTTTTGTATAGACGGTAAAGCTATATAGATATTCTGTATTGGGTTTCAATCCACTATCTACATAGTGAGAAGATATTTTATTAGGAATAGAGGCGACTAATTTCAACTTGCTCCCCTCTTTCGCCTCAGCTCGGTAGATATTGTATCCCGCAATTTGCGGATTTTCACTATATGGCAACCATTCAAAGGCAATGGCAGTTGTATCTGGAATATATTGAATTCTTTTGACTATTGGAAGGGATTTATCACTTCTAAGCTGTTTTGGGGTTCTAGTCTCTTGTTCAAATAGACAACCTTGAACTACTATCGCTAGTAAAATAAGTATGGAAATCCTCAATTTTTCCATTTTTCAAATCCAGTAAAAAGTATTTTTTTATAAAGTCTAACATGTATCTATCTATTTCAACATCTATATATATCTGCTTACCAGTGGCGGGGTGTTGGAAATAGATAGTATGGGCATGCAGTAGCATATGGGGGGCTTTCTCTAAAAGTCTTTTAGGTGTATAGAGTTCGTCTCCTACAATATATCTGTTTAGAGTTGAGAGATGAACCCGAATCTGGTGGGTTCGTCCTGTAAATAGCCTAGCTCCTACCAATCCATATTTTCCACTTTGTGATATTGCTATCTGTTTGAACATAGTTTTAGCAGGTCGTCCAGTCTCCACAATTCCCATTTTCAATCTATTTTTGGGATTTCGACCAATAGGAGCTTCAACCACAATATCACTATTTAGAGGGATATTGGTAATAGCTAAATAGTATCGCCCCATAGTTCTATCTGCAAGTTGTCGAGATAGGGCGGTATGTGTTCTATTATCTTTCGCTATCAAAATAGCTCCGGTTGTCCCTTTATCCAATCTATGGACGATGCCGTGTCTCTCTTCTCCGTTGATATTTGAAAGAGAGTAACCACGAGATTTCAACCAATCTACCAAAGTGATATTTTTCACAGAGGGGGCGGGGTGGATTACTAAGTTTGGAGGCTTATTCAAAACCAATAGGTAATCATCTTCATAGACAACTGGTATATCAAACTCTATTTTTTCAATCTTCTGAGGAGAACTCTTAGGGGGAAAAAAGATTTCCAAAGTGGTATTTTTCAGTTTATAGCCTGTTTTGGTAATTGCTTCTCCATCAATTCGAATATTCCCACTCTTTATCAATTGCTGAATTTGGTTTCTTGAAATATCCAAAATAGAGGAGAGGTATCTATCTAGTCTCTCCCCTCTAATATTTGATATATCAAACTTCTCTATTTTCAACTCTCTAATAGTTTTCTCATCTCTCTAATTGCCTCTTCAAGCCCAACAAAGACTGCCCGAGCTACGATAGACTGCCCTATATTTACTTCCTCAACCTCATCGATGGATTTGAAGAGTTTGATATTTTGGTAATTTAGTCCGTGTCCTCCTGCAACTCGTAAATTTGCCCTTTTTCCAGCTTTCGCACTCTCTCTAAGATTTGTAATAGTTTTCTCTAATTTCTGTTCTAATTCTTTCCGTGAAAGGGATTGGAGGGAATCTATTGAGTGGTGGGAATGGGGTAAATTGGAGTAGAGCATCTGATAGATATTTGCAAATTGTCCCGTATGGAGTTCAATCCAATCAGCCCCCAATTTTTTAGATAGTTCTACATGTTCCAAATTTGGGTCTATAAATAGGGAGACTTCAATATCTGCACTCTTCAATTTGTCTATAACTGAACCGACCCTATCGAAGTTTTGGAGGAGGTCTAATCCCCCTTCTGTTGTTACCTCTTCTCTCTTTTCAGGGACGATAGTGGCTCGATGAGGTCGTAAATTGGTAGCAATCTCAACCACCTCATCAGCTACCGCCATTTCTAAATTTACAGGTAGGACAGAGTGTCTAACTATCTCTTCTACATCTCTATCCTGAATATGTCTTCTATCTTCTCTAAGATGGATAGTGATTTGGTCGCCCCCTGCTCGTTCAACAATTGAGAGAGCATCAATCAGATTGGGATAGTTGAACTTTCTCGCCTCTCTTAAAACAGCGATATGGTCTATATTTACCCCAAGTTGCATCAATACTCCTCCCGAACTTTTGCACTCTCAATTAGAACCAATCCTATGGAGAAGACATTAGCAATCACTGCACCTATTGCAAGAGAGATAGCAATCTCTAAATTGTTGTAGATTTCAAGGGCGATAAATGCTGGAATAAGATGTAAATCGGCAACTAGGGAACCAGCAAGAAGTTCAGCAGCTAAGATATTTCTAACTCCAATTTTCAAGATAGTAGATACTACATTTAGACTACTTGCTATAAATAGAGATAGTGAAGTGTGTTCATAGAGAAATCCAGCGGTTGAAGTAAGGCTCATCAAAATGAAAAATACATATGTAACTTTTGACCAATCCATCTTACAAATTTTCCAATAGATTTACAACCATTCTGACACCAGCCCCACTCGCTCCATATGGGTTATATCCCCAATCTCTCTCAACATATGCAGGACCTGCAATATCGAGATGAACCCATTTTTTTCTATTTTGTTTCTCTATAAAGTGTCTTAGGAATAGTCCAGCAGTTAGAGAACCCCCATATCGAGTAGATGCTACATTGGAAATATCGGCTACTTTACTTTCTAACTGCTCTTCAAGGTATCTATTAAATGGTAGGGTAGCCACTAGTTCTCCACTTCCCTCACCAGCTTTTAGGATTTTCTTTTTCAATTTCTCACTATCTCCCATCATAAGGGTGGTAAATTCTCCAACAGAGACAACAGCAGCACCTGTAAGAGTTGCTATATCGATAATATAATCGAAATCTTTTTCACTCTCTTGGGCATATACAAGGGTATCAGCTAGAACCAATCTACCCTCTGCATCTGTATTGCGAACTTCGATAGTAGTTCCATTTTTTGCTTTTAAAACATCATCAGGCTTATAAGCATTGCCACCTATCATATTCTCAGCCAATCCGAGAAATCCGACCACTTCTATATCTAATTTCAATTCTGAAACAGCCTTCAAAATCCCTAGAACAGCTGAGGCTCCACTCTTATCCGATTTCATCGTTACCATAGCATTAGCAGGTTTCAAACTCAATCCACCGCTATCGTAGGTAAGCCCTTTACCAATTAGTAAAACCTTTTTTCTTGCCTTCTTAGGACGATAGGCAATTTTTACAAGAGTTGGAGGGTTTGCACTCGCTCGACCAACTGCTAAAAATGCATTCATTCCCTCTTTTTCCATCTCTTCTACTGAAAGGGCGGTAAATTCAAGTCCATTCTTGTCTGCCAACTTTTGGGCTAATTTTGCCACTGATTGAGGGGTCATATCGTTCGGTATAGAATTTACAATATCTCTTGTGAAGTTAGTCGCTTCAACTATCTTGATTATCTTTCTAACTCTCTTTGCACTCTTCTTAGGGATATATATCTTTTTCACTGCCATTTTTGCCGATTTGGTTTTGTATTTCACAAAACTATAATTGCTCAATAGGAAACCTTCAATAATATACTCTATCCCCTCTGAGATTTTGAATACAATCGATTTATATCTATCGTGTCTCAGAATTGAAGCAACTTCACCACCTACCAATCTTAGGGATTCTCTATCTCTCTTTTTCAACTTTACATATAGTTTTCTCTTTTCGTGGTAGAGAATCGATTTTCTCTCCATCTTTGAATCGAAATAGACTTTTAGAGTTTTCCCCTTTTTCCCTTTTCCAACTACTATTTTCATCTTCTCTCCTTGTCGAAATCTCTATAATTCTAACAAAAATAGGATTTTCGGATATGAAACAGGTATCTATCTTAGCTCCTAAATATATCTGGACTGGTAAAGAGTTTTTAGAAAATTTCGCTATCGCTTTTGGTGATAGGATATTGGATATTGATGAGGTTGATAAGATACTCCAAAAATATCCAAATGGTTCAATTGAAGAGATACCTAAATATAGCTTTGTGATGGCTGGATTGATAAATAGCCATGTCCATCTGGAATATAGCCACCATACTACTCAATATAGTTACGGCTCCTATATCGGTTGGCTCAATTCAGTTGTCCAAAACTTTTCGACCCTCTCCAAATCTATATCTAATAGTGCTATGGAAGAAGCCATAAATCAGATGGTGAAATCTGGAACTACCTCTATTGGAGCTATAAGCTCAATGGGATTGGATTTCCAAGTCCTCAAAAACTCACCTATTAGAAAAATAGTATTCAATGAGATTATCGCCTCTCAACCTCATCAAGTAGATGAGCTATATAGCTTATGGTTAAAGAGAGTTGAAGAGAGTGAAAAACTTAGAGATAGAAGATTTACCCCTGCCGTTGCTATCCATTCCCCTTTTTCTGTCCATAGTTCAGCGGTCAAAAGAGTTTTGAAGTTGGCAAAAGAGAGAGGGTATATAGTTTCAGCCCACTTCATGGAATCGAAAGCTGAACGGGAGTGGTTAGATAGTGAAAGTGGAGAGATGAAGGAGTTCTATACGGCTCTATATGGAAAGGCGAAAAGGTGGACAACAGCAAAAGAGTTTATAGACCTCTTTGATGGAGTTCCAACCCTTTTCACTCACGGAATATACATGAATAGCTATGAACTTAGTAAGTGTGTAGAGAATAGCCACTCACTATCCCACTGCCCAGTATCGAATAGGCTATTAGGAGGGGATAGATTGGATATTGATAAGCTCGATAAATTGGGTATCTTGTGGAATACCTCGACCGATGGACTTAGTTCCAATGTCTCTCTAAATCTATTTGATGAGATGAGGTCGGCTCTATTTTTACATAATAGAAGAGATTTGGAGAGTTTCGCTATCCAACTTTTCAAATCGGTAACTCAAATACCTGCTAAGCAGTTGGGGATAAATAGTGGAGAGATTGCAATAGGGAAAGATAGTGATATGATAGTTATCGATTTGGAAAATTTGGAATTTGATAGAGTTGAAAAAATCCCTTTACATCTAATTTTACGAGGGGCAAAAGTGGTGAGAAGCTATATTTTTGGGGAAAGGGTGTAGTCATTGGATATTAGTCAAGTAAAAACAGCAGTCAAGATTGGTGATTTTACTCTTAGAAATGAAGATAGTCCAAATCACATATCAATAAAATATATTTCTTCTAATGAAGATTTAAACTCTAACTTACCAAGAGTATATATCATAACTTCTAATGGTGAAATTAAGAAAATTGGTGGTTCGTCTGCAATAGGGGGAATCAAAGCTACAATGAATTTTTATATTAATGCTCGAACAGGTAGCCCCGGTCCTTCAAGATTTATCATTCATGAACTTATTAGAAGAGAGTTAGAACAGAATAAAAAAGTTGAACTATTTGTTATAGCTTCTTCAAGCATTAAAGCAAGAGTGCCGGGGTTGTTTGGTTATCACATTATCGATATTTTGAGTTCCAAAGAGATGGAAAAAGTTTGTAAAGATGATTTTTACCAATCAGAAAAGCGATACCCTGATTGGAATTTTCAAGAAAACAACGAACCATACCATAGCAGATACAAAGATATTTATAATGAATACCTCCAATATCATAAACATAGGATTTCCAAGTAATATTAGTTTGGAGGAGAGAATATCACTATTTCGTGGCTCTGCTTGATATTACTCTGTCTCTCCTTTCGATATTTTCCTATTCTCTTCTCTCCTTGACCCATAGTATATTGCCAAGAGGGAAAATATTGGTGGTATTCTTTATAAAATTCTCTAATAGTTGGAGAATCGTTATAGCTGAGAATAAACCCTCCCCTATGTTCTCTCAATTTATCCCTCAATACTTCATGGGGAAATCCATTATGGTGGATAGGAAAGTTTCTCATAGGATAGATACCCTTAAACATCTTACTATCTGAACCAATATAGTAAGGGGGGTCTAGATAGAGAAAATCATCTCTATACTTTTCCAAAACAGCTCTAAAATCGGATTGATATACCTCTAAGTTGCTATTTTGGAACTTTTCCAATTTCTCTAACATTGAGAGATATTTAGATTTGTTGAGATATATACTACTCGACCAACCTAAGAAACCGGGTCCATAACTTAGGTTGTAGTTGAAATAGTAGTAAGATGCCAAAACTATTTTATCTTTTATCAAATATTTAGACGAACCTTTTCCATATTCGCTCCATTCCCAATGTCTTTTTAAAATCTCCTTTACTCTATTGTATGTCTCTCTGTTTGGTTCAAGAGAGTGGAGAATTTCCAACATCTTCCGCTTACTATCTCTATCTAAGAGAACCTGCCAAAAATTTACCAAAATATCGAAAATGTCGAAACCTATTACAGGTATATTCAACTCTTTGCTAATAGCTACCTCTACACTACCGCCCCCTAAAAATGGGCTTATTACTCTCTCAATACTATTTGGTAATAGTTCCAAAATATACCCAACCGCCAGACTCTTTCCACCGGGGTATCTAATAGGAGCTCCAAGGTATCTCTTATATTTCTGTTTCTTACCTCGTAAATTGGATAAAAAAATCTCTTTTCTTGTCTCTAAATCGTTGAATAGCATCAACCTACCTATTTCTAAATTTCGGATATATTGTATAAAATCTATTTAGGAGGATATTGATGAGGTATATAGACAAAGATTTATCTAATAGTGCAGTTCTTATTACAGGTGGAGCTGGATTTATCGGTTCTAATCTAGCTTTCTACTTGCAGGAACACTATCCAGATGCTGAAATAGTGGTATTTGATAGGTTTCAAGATGGTAATAGATTTGAAAACGGAAACCCCATCAGCTTAGGACATTTTAAAAATCTCTTAGGGTTTCGAGGGGAAATAATCACGGGAGATATTACCAATAGAGAAGATTTGGAAAGGCTATTTAGCAGAAAGTTCGATTACATTTTTCACCAAGCAGCTATCAGCGATACAACCGCTACCAATCAGAAATTAGTCATGGAAACCAATGTAGATAGTTTTAGGTCTATATTGGAATATGCAAAACGGTTCGGCTCTAAGGTGATATATGCTTCAAGCGGTGCAGTCTATGGAAATAGTCCAAGTCCTCAAAAAGTTGGAAATGAAGAGCCGAAAAATATCTATGGATTTAGTAAGTTAGTTATGGACAATTTGAGTAGGAGATATTTCGATGAGGTGGAGATAGTTGGGTTACGATATTTCAATGTCTATGGAGCAAGAGAATTTTTCAAAGGAAAAACGGCATCTATGGTTCTCCAATTTGGATTGCAGATTTTGAGCGGTCAAGCTCCCCGGCTCTTTGAAGGGAGTGATAAGATTTTTAGGGACTTTGTCTATATTGAAGATGTCATTCAAGCAAATATCAAAGCTATTGAAGGTGAATCGGGTATCTACAATGTTGGAACGGGGATAGCGAGAAGTTTTCAAGATATAGCCGATATTTTGCAAATGGAGTTGGGAACAGATTACGGAAGTGAATATATTCCAAACCCATACACCTCTCAATACCAATTTTTCACACAAGCAGATATTAGAGAAACCCAACAGAAATTGGGATATTCGCCCCGCTTCTCCCTTGAAGATGGAATTAGAGACTATATAGACGAAATCAAGAGGATATATAGAGATGAAAAATAGAAAGATTTTCCTATCCCCTCCTCATATGAGCGGAAAAGAGTTGGAATATATTCAGAGAGTTTTTGAAAGTAACTATATCGCTCCTCTTGGAGAGTATGTGGATAAGTTTGAGGAGAGTATTAGAAAGAGAACAGGGGCTAAACATGTTTTAGCTCTCAATAGTGGAACTTCTGCAATCCATCTTGCATTAAGGGTTTTGGGAATTCAGCCGGGAGACTATGTCCTAGCCTCCTCCTTTACCTTTATCGGTTCAGTAGCTCCTATACTCTATCAGGGGGCAACTCCAATATTTATTGACTCTGATAGTTCGTGGAATTTATCACCAAAACTATTGGAAGAATTTCTAAAAAATTGGAAAAAGGAGACTCCTAAGGCTCTGATAGTTACCCATCTCTATGGGCAGATGGCACAAATAGATAAGATTTTGGAAATCTGTAACAGATATGGAATTACCCTAATTGAGGATTCAGCCGAATCTCTCGGGGCTTCTTTTAAAGGTCAAGAGAGTGGAACATTTGGAGAGTTTGGAATCTACTCATTCAATGGGAATAAGATTTTAACAACTTCTGGCGGAGGGATTTTGGTTGGCAAATCTGAAAAAGATATTGCAAAAGCTAGGTTTTTATCCACACAAGCAAAAGAGAATTTTTTACACTATGAACATGTGGAGTTTGGATATAACTACCGTTTAAGTAATGTTTTAGCATCTATTGGAGTTGCTCAAATGGAGGTGCTTCAAGAGCGGATAGATAGACGACGAGCCATTTTCAAAAGATATTTTCAAAATCTTCACGATATAGCCGACTTTATGCCTGAAATTGAGAACTCTATTGGTAATAGATGGCTTACAACTCTAACATTTCGCAAAAATGTAGATATAGAGAAAACTATCCATAAACTCCAACAATTCAATATTGAAACTCGTCCGCTCTGGAAACCTATGCACCTTCAACCTCTATTTAGAGATGCTATCTCCTATGTTGATGGGACTTCTGAAAAGTTATTTAGCAATGGACTCTGCTTACCAAGTGGAACGGCGATGAGTGATGATGAGGTTGATTTTGTATCTGAACAAATTAGAAAGGTGGTAGATGATATTTAGATTTTTCTTTTTTCTCTCCTTTGATATTCTATTTAGTGCCTTCTCTCTCTATTTTGCCTATCTGTTGAGATTCAATTTTGATATTCCTCCAATATGGTTCAACAATCTACCCGAAATATTTTTAACCATCACTACTTTAAAAGTCTTAGCTCTCCTCTATTTTCGAAGTTACCACCTCATCTGGCGATTGGTATCTCTCCACGACATTATCAATATCATAAAAGCCCATGTGGTTGCATATTCTCTATTTGTCTTTATGGTTCTAATCAGGATAGATTATCTGCTACCTATTCCAAAAAGTGTAATTGTTATAGATTTCTTTCTCTCTCTCGGTCTTATCTCTATTTTCAGAATGTTGCGGAGGTTGTATATAGAAAATAGGATAACTCTATCAACCAATCCAACTCTAATAGTAGGGGTGGATAGTGGGATAGCTTCAATTATCAAAGAGTGTAGAAGTGGAAAATTGGACTATACCCCAGTGGCGATAGTAGATATTGATAAGAGGTCAAATAGAAAGAATGGATATATCTCCAATATTAGGGTTTTTGGAGAGGAAGAGATAGAGGAGATAGTTCAGAACTATGGAATAAGTTCGGCTATTATAAATAGTCAAGTTGGAGATATGAACTCTATTTTTGATAGGTTGAAGAGGGCAGGGGTCAAGGATATAAAAATAAAATCGAACCTCTCCAATACAATATCAAACATCTCAATTGAAGACCTCTTAGCTCGACACCCAAAGGATTTGGATTTAAAAGCGGTTGAGGAGTTTATCAAAGGTAAGAATGTTCTAATTACGGGGGCAGGGGGTAGTATTGGTAGTGAGCTATCCCTGCAAGTTGAGAGGTTTGGAGCGAATGAGATGTATTTAGTTGAACATAGTGAATATAATCTATATCAAATAAATGAGAAGCTCCAAAAGTCCAACCACAAGAATTATCTATTAGATATTAAGAATAGAAGCAGGTTAGAGGAGATTTTCCAAAGTCATAAAATAGATTTGGTTCTACATGCGGCAGCATATAAACATGTTCCACTTTGTGAGGAGAATATAGATAGTGCGGTGGAGAACAATATACTAGGTTCAATCAATGTAATAGACCTATCAATAAAATACAAAGTTCAAAAGGTTGTTATAGTCTCAACAGATAAGGCGGTTCGTCCAACCAATGTTATGGGAACTACTAAACGGATAGTAGAGTTATATGCTCAAAATGTGGAGGCGGGAGAGACAGAGATAGGGGCAGTTAGGTTTGGGAATGTCTTAGGTAGTAGTGGGAGTGTGATTCCAAAATTTCGAGAGCTTATAGAGAACAACCGACCAATTACGGTAACCCACCCAGAAATTACCCGCTATTTTATGTTAATTTCAGAGGCTTGTCATCTTGTTTTACAGGCTGGAACTTTGGCGAAAAGTGGAGAGATATTCATATTAGACATGGGCGAACCTGTAAAAATTGTAGATTTGGCTAACAAGATGAAGCAGATATATGGAAAGGAGGATTTACCTATCCAATTTATAGGGTTGAGACCGGGAGAGAAGAAATATGAAGAGTTGCTAATTAGTGATAGTGAAGTTAGAACTAAATACGAATCTATTTTTGTAACTAAACCTACTAAGTATCCAATTGAGAAGTTGAGAAAAGATATTGAAAGGCTATTTAAAGCGAAAGGAGAGGAGAAATTACCAATCTTAAAAGAGATAGTGCCTGAGTTCAACCACAACAGAGGAGGGGATTAGGAGGATTTCCCCCTCCCCCTTTTTTATTTACATTTCACCCAAAAGCCATCATTAGCTTTTATAGCTTGAAAAGTGTTTTCCAAAGTAGATGGGTCTATATCCGGCTCATAGAAGAGCCAACTATTATCTATATATCTCCAAATAATTTGGACTTCTCCATTTTCGCACTTAACTATATTAGTTGGTATAGTTGTAGCAGTTCCTAAGAGATTCCAGCCAATATTAGGGGCTGATATAGTTGGAATTTCAGGAGTTGAGAAGTTACTCTCATGTTGTAGAGGTTTGGTATAGATGAGGTTGAAATTGCTATTACTCAAAAACCAAGTTCCTTGATTAGAGTTTAGAGGTTTAGAGATAATAGGAAATCCACTATCTGAAATAGCTTGGGTAAATTCTTCATGTGGAGAGTAAGCCGACCAATTACCATCTGAGTATGTCCAGATAATAAAAATATCATTAGGAATATCGGATAGATTTATATCAACAGCTACTAAGTTCCAACCTTGATGGATAGGAATTACAACATCGCTATTTTTGACAACATTGGAACTATTTCCATTGCACGAATTCCCTTCACGACCTCCAAACTCGATTGGTCCAATATCCATTTTTCCATTTACCACCCTTTCATTACATTCCATATCAAAAGGAGGCATCGAGTTATCAACAGCATAGAGATAGGTGAGGGTTCCTGTATCGATTTCAACCCCTTTATCAATTAGAACCGAGTTAGCAGGTAGAGAGAAGTTTTCATCAAAGAGAATATCCCCCTCTTGTGGTTGGATATTATGATAATTTGTAGATATGTTTT
>JYMV01012019.1_pt1 | contig 30306 bp, 26 predicted proteins | sample 338911 | NCBI WGS metagenome assembly JYMV01 (sample SAMN03354496, study PRJNA234377) | hydrothermal vent metagenome | biome: Deep sea; feature: Hydrothermal plumes at the Eastern Lau Spreading Center, Western Pacific Ocean; material: Seawater | place: Tonga | collected 2009 | depth 2000 m m
ATATTCACGTACCGGAAGGAGCGACACCAAAAGATGGAGTTGTAACCGGGTTAGCTTGGACGAGAGTTGGCGGTGATATCTTATTTATTGAGTCGATCTTATCTAAAGGAAAAGGGAATCTTACCATCACCGGAAACTTAGGTAAAGTGATGAAAGAATCTGCAACCATTGCGATGGAATACATTAAAGCAAATGCAGAAGAATTTGGAATTAACCCAGAAATACTAGAAAAGTATAACGTACATATTCACGTACCGGAAGGAGCGACACCAAAAGATGGACCAAGTGCGGGTATCACGATGCTTACTTCTTTAGTTTCTTTATATACTCAAAAACGAGTAAAAAAGAATTTAGCAATGACCGGCGAGATCACCTTACGTGGTAAAGTTTTACCGGTAGGCGGAATTAAAGAAAAAATTCTTGCAGCTAAACGTGCTAAGATCAAAGAGATTATTCTTTGTGAAGAGAATAAAAAAGATATTGAAGAAATAAACGAAACTTACTTAAAAGGTCTTACTTTTCATTTTGTAAGTGATATGAGTGATGTTTTAAAGCACGCCATCACAAATCAAAAGGTGAAAAATTACAAAGAGCTTTAAGAAAGTTTATTTTTAAATAATTAAAAAAACCACCGCAATTTTGCGGTGGTTTTTTATATACGTTCATTACAAATTAACAATCCGACAAACTTACTTTTACTGCCAAACCACCTTCAGAAGTTTCTTTGTATTTCGCATTCATATCTTTTGCAGTATCCCACATCGTTTCGATTACTTTATCTAACGGGACTTTAGCTTTTGTAGCATCGGTTTCTAAAGCAATTTCAGCAGCATTTATCGCTTTAATGGCGCCCATAGCATTACGTTCTATACAAGGTATTTGCACTAAACCGGCAATAGGATCGCAGGTTAAACCAAGATGATGTTCCATTGCAATTTCACTTGCCATTAAAACTTGTTCTGGTGTTCCTCCTAACAATTCGGTAAGTGCTCCGGCAGCCATTGCAGAAGAAACTCCGATTTCTGCTTGGCAACCACCCATCGCGGCAGAAATTGTAGCTCCTTTTTTAAAGAGACTTCCTATTTCACCGGCAACTAATAAAAATTGCTTTACGTGTTCAAAATTGGCATCGTGATTTTCGATGGTCATATAATACATTAAAACAGCAGGAACCGTTCCGGCACTTCCGTTAGTAGGTGCGGTAACCACACGACCTAAAGAGGCGTTTACTTCATTTACACTTAATGCGTAACAACTTACCCATTTTAGTATTTGTCTAAATTTTACTTCTGTATTTCGAATACCTTCTAACCACTGTTGAGGCGAATTATATTCAACATCACCGATTAGACGTTGATGCATATCAAAAGCGCGACGTTGTACTTTTAAACCACCGGGTAAAATTCCTTCGGTATGGCAACCGGTAAACATCGATTCTAACATCACTTGCCAAACATCACGCAAACCTTTTTCTATTTGTGTTTCGGTTCGAAGCGATTTTTCATTTTCTAAAACAATTTCAGAAATCTTTTTTCCTTCAGCATTGCAATAAGCAAGAAGTTCTGTGGCTTTTTCTATAGGAAAAGGAAACTGCTCGAAATTTTCAATTTTCTTCTTTGCGTTTTTTCGTTCTTTTTTCACCACAAATCCGCCGCCGATAGAGTAGAAGCAAGAACTGGTTTTTTTTCCGTTCTTTAATTTGGCAGAAAATTTAATTCCGTTGGGATGAAAATCTAAGAACTTTCTGCAATGATCCTTCAGAAAATGAAGAAAACAGCAGAAGACTATTTAGGTCAAGATGTAACAGAAGCTGTAATTACAGTTCCTGCATATTTTAACGATTCTCAGCGTCAAGCTACAAAAGAAGCTGGTGAGATTGCCGGTCTTAAAGTAAGAAGAATCATTAACGAACCAACTGCTGCAGCATTAGCTTACGGTTTAGATAAAAAAGGTGAAGACCAAAAAATCGTAGTATTTGACTTTGGTGGAGGTACGCACGATGTTTCTATCTTAGAATTAGGAGACGGAGTATTTGAAGTATTAGCAACAGATGGTGATACGCACTTAGGTGGTGACGATGTAGATGAAGCAGTGATCGATTGGTTAGCTGAAGAATTTATCAAAGATGAAGACATCGATCTAAGAAAAGATCCAATGGCGCTTCAACGTTTAAAAGAAGCTGCTGAAAAGGCTAAGATCGAATTATCATCTTCAACTTCAACAGAAATTAACTTACCATACGTTACTGCAACTGCTAGCGGACCAAAACACTTGGTAAGAACACTTTCTAGATCTAAATTTGAGCAATTGATTGGAGATTTAGTAAAAAGAACCATTGCCCCTTGTGAGAAAGCTTTAAAAGCAGCTGGATTATCAAAGAGTGATATTGATGAAATTATCTTAGTAGGTGGTTCTACTCGTATTCCTGCTGTACAAGAAGCTGTTGAAAACTTCTTCGGTAAGAAGCCAAGTAAAGGAGTAAACCCGGATGAAGTTGTGTCTGTTGGTGCAGCAATCCAAGGTGGAGTTTTAACCGGTGATGTAAAAGACGTTCTTTTATTAGATGTAACGCCACTTTCTTTAGGTATCGAAACTATGGGTGGAGTGAATACTAAATTAATTGAAGCGAATACAACCATCCCAACTAAGAAATCTCAGGTTTTCTCAACCGCTGCAGATAATCAGCCATCGGTAGAAATTCACGTATTACAAGGTGAGCGTCCAATGGCAGCAGATAACAAAACTATTGGTAGATTCCACTTAGATGGTATTCCACCGGCACAAAGAGGAACTCCTCAAATTGAAGTAACTTTCGATATTGATGCTAACGGAATTATTAAAGTAAGTGCTGAAGATAAAGCGACTGGTAAAAAACAAGATATTCGTATCGAGGCTTCTTCTGGATTAACTGAAGAAGAAATCGAGAAAATGAAGTCTGAAGCAGAAGCAAATGCTGAAGCAGATAAAGCTGCAAAAGAAAAAGTTGAAAAACTTAATGAAGCAGATGCGATGATCTTCCAAACCGAGAAGCAATTAAAAGAGTTTGGAGATAAACTTTCTGACGATAAGAAAAAACCGGTTCAAGATGCTTTAGATGAATTGAAAAAAGCATATGAAACCAAAGAGTTAGACCAAATTACTCCGGCTTTAGAAAAGTTAAACGAAACTTGGAAGTCTGTTTCTGAAGAGATGTACAAAGCTCAAGCAGAAGCACAACAAGCAGGAGGAGCTCAAGGTGGCGCGCAACAAGGTGCAACCGGAGGTCAAACTGAAGGCGAAGGCGATAACATCGACGACGTAGATTACGAAGAAGTGAAGTAATTCACCATTCATTCCAAATAAATTAAAAAGCCGCTTTTCTCAAAGCGGCTTTTATTTATTATAAAAATTTTCAACTAGTTTTTATTCTGTAAAGGACTTACAATTTTTACATTATTAAAAGCTACAGCTCCGCGTACCACGCCAGAAATAATTTGTTGTAGCGCTTCTATAATCTGCATTTTTAATTCACTTTTATTATAGATCAAACTTACTTCTCGTGCAGGAGAAGGCTCTTCGAACATTCTTAGGTTTTTACTTTCTTTTTCTGGCAATTCTAAGGTATGTAAATAAGGGAGAAGCGTCATTCCTAAACCTTCATTAGCTAATTTAATAAGTGTTTCAAAGCTTCCACTTTCTAATTGAAAGGAAGCATGATCTATATTTCTATTAGTCTTACAGATGTTTAAAATTCCTTCTTTAAAGCAATGGCCGTCCTCTAATAATAAAATATCATCTACATCTAATTCTTCAGGCTTAATTTTTTGCTCTTTAGATAATCGATGTCCGGGCGGCGTATAAGCTACAAATGGTTCGTAATACAATACACGTTCTTTAATATGATCATATTCTAGAGGTGTAGCGGCAATAGCGGCATCTAAATGACCATCTTGTAGTTTCTCAATGATCGCTTCGGTATGTAACTCTTCAATTTTGAGTTTTACTTTTGGGTATTTTTTAATGAAGTTCGTCAAGAACATTGGTAATAATGTAGGCATAATGGTCGGGATAATCCCTAACCTAAATTCACCACCAATAAAACCTTTCTGTTGATCTACAATATCTTGAATACGATCACTTTCGTTAACGATATTTCTTGCCTGAAATACAATTTTCTTTCCAACTTCAGTGAGTTCAATAGGTTTTTTGCTACGATCGAAAATTTGTACTTCTAATTCTTCTTCCAGCTTTTGTATTTGCATACTCAATGTTGGTTGCGTTACAAATACTTTTTGAGCGGCTTTCGTAAAGTTTTGATGCTCAGCAACAGCTAAAACATAATGTAATTGAGTAATTGTCATACTATTTATTTTTTAAATGCAAATATACTATAGCTATCAAATAAATCTATTAAAAAATTGTGAAATAAAAAAGTCAGAATGTTTGAATTCTGACTTGAACAAATCTCTAATTTTCAATTTAAAACCGTATCGAGATGGTGTTATTTTCTTTGGTAAGCTGAAACTTTGCATCGTCCCATCTTGGCGGTCCGTAAAGCATAGGATTGTTAGAAACGCCATAATCTTCAGCAGGCATTCCGCTAGGTTCAAAATCCATTTTTTGATTTCCGTTAACATCGTGAAAGCAAGAAATACCATATTCGCCAACAGGAACATCTTTAAAAACAACCGTTGCTTTCCCATCGTTAATTTTTACTTGTTGCGAGTAATAGGGTTTTGTTTTTAAGAAATCATCTTCGGTGTACATTCCTAAAATTAGTTGACCTTTATCGTTAGCAATATTTTCTACTTCAATAGTAATAGTAGTGGTTTCTTGCGCTAAAACAAGTTTACCTAAAGCAAGCATCACACAAATTAGAACAGTTTTCATCATTTAATATATTTAGTGGTTAATAACGATGTAAAGAAACTTCAACTTCATTTAAATAAAGAATAAGAGTTTTTCAACTGTAATTTAATACTGCTGAATTGTAATTTTTAAAGTAAACCTCTCGATTTTACTTCTAAATATTTGTTGATCGTATTGATCGTAAGATTTTTAGGAGTGGTAAGCACCGTTTGAATACCGTGTCGCTGAAGCTCATTTACCATAATTTGCTTATCGTTCTTAAACTGTCGCGCCACCGTTTGTTCGGTAATCTCAAAAACATTTTCTGTTTCTTTTTCGATCAAATCTTCTAATTCGGTGTTTTTAAAGAATACGACGACTAGTAAATGTTTACGATTTATGGCTTTTAAATAAGGAAGTTGTCTTCTTAACGATGAAATATGCTCAAAATTAGTATAAAGCATCAACATACTTCTGTGCGTGATTTTTCTTTTGGTATATGCGTATAACGTACCAAAATCACTGTCTAAAAACTTCGTATCGATACTATATAGCGACTCTAAAATGGTTTGCAGATGTGTTTTTTTACTCGAGGAAGCTAAATACTTCTGAATTGTATTAGAGAAAGTAAGCAAGCCAACTTTGTCATTTTTTTTCAACGCAATGTTAGAAAATGCCAAACTACTATTAATTGCATAATCTAAAAGTTTTAGACCTTCAAAAGGCATTTTCATTACTCGGCTGGTATCTATAATCGAGTAAATAGGTTGCGATTTTTCATCTTGGTATTGGTTCACCATTAAATCGCGATGTTTTGCAGTCGCCTTCCAGTTAATGGTTCTAATATCGTCGCCTAAAACATATTCTTTAATTTGTTCAAACTCCATCGTGTGACCAATACGTCTCACTTTTTTTAAGCCGGTCATTGTTACGCGACGATCCATTGCCAGAAAATCGTATTTCTTCATCTGAATGAAAGAAGGATAAACTTTTACCGATTGATCTTTGTTGAATTTGAATCTTCTCTTAGTTAACTTCAACCCAAATTTCACATAGCAATTTAAACTTCCGAAGGTATAAACACCACGTTCTACCGGTCGCAATAAATAGGTAAATGAAGTTTCTTCTTTTGCAGAAATTGAAATTTTCTTTAGAAAATCTCTTTTTTGAAACTGAATAGGAATCTCATCGATCACTTCAATTTCGGTGTTGAAGCTATATTTGCTCGCTAAATTAATGATTACTTCATTTTCATCACTATTCGAAAATTTTTCAGCCAGCACACGATCGCCTGATAAACCATTGGTTTTAAAAAGAGCAACAATTTCTGCAAATACAATGACCACAAAAGCAATCACCATTAACCAGATGTACGGGTAAATGGGTTTTGCCCAGTAGGAAAGCAAAAATAGGGCTGCGAAGCCAAAAAGCGCATAAAAAAAGCGCTCGCTAAAATATAGTGATTTAATGAGCTTGATCAAATTACCTTGGGATTTCGATAGATTTTACAATCATTTCAATCACGTTTTCGGTACTCATCCCTTCCATTTCTTTGTCTGGCGTTAAAATGATACGATGCCCAAGTACCGGATTTAATGATTTTTGAACGTCTTCTGGTGTTACAAAATCTCTACCGTTAATTGCGGCAAAAGCCTTCGCAGCATTCATAATGGCGATTGATGCTCTTGGCGAACCTCCTAAAAATAAATGCGGATGATTTCTTGTTTTGGTAACGATCTGCGCTATGTAATTAATGATTTTTTCTTCAATTACGATCTCGTGAATCTGTGTTCTGTATTTATTCAGCAATACCGGCGTGATCACAGCTTCAATCAAGTCGGTCGGATTTTTCTGTTTGCGTTCGTGATGCGATTGTAAGATCATTACTTCTTCTTCTACCGAAGGATAATCTACTTTAATTTTGAAGATAAAACGGTCTAATTGTGCTTCGGGAAGCGCATAAGTTCCTTCTTGTTCTACCGGGTTTTGCGTGGCCAAGACCATAAATGGCGGTTGCATTTTATGTTCTTTACCGTCGATGGTAACTTGGCGTTCTTCCATCACTTCAAAAAGTGCGGCTTGCGTTTTTGCCGGCGCTCGGTTAATTTCATCGATCAAGACAATGTTCGAGAAAATAGGCCCCGGTTTAAATTCGAACTCAGAAGAATTTACGTTTAAGATTGAAGTTCCTAACACATCGCTCGGCATAAGATCTGGCGTAAATTGAATTCGGCTGAATTCAGTTTTAATTGACTTAGCGAATAATTTAGCAGTGACCGTTTTGGCAATCCCGGGAACTCCTTCAATAAGTACGTGACCATCGGCTAAAAGTCCAACGATAAGCAATTCAACAAAATCTTTTTGCCCAACAATTACTTTCGATAGATTGTCTTTTAGTTGCGTTACGGCAGCTTTTAATTCATCTAAAGGAATGCGACTATTAAAACTTATATCTTGATTTTCTTCTGTTGAAGAAGTATTTTCTATGGGTTGCATTGGTTCTTTTGAGAACTCTTTTTCCTGTTCATTTTCCATTACATATTCTTTTTAAATTGAATAATTAAGCGGTTAAGTGCTTCGATATCTTTTTTATTTACGCTAGGTTTTACTTCTAACGATTTTATTTGGTCAAATAATTGATCGATCTCTTCTGAAGAAATTTTGGTTTGTTGCTCGATTAATTGACGGTAATTTTTCTGTTCTTTTACGTTTATTTTAAATTCTTTTTGAAGGAAGATAAAAAATTGATCTCTAATTTTCTGCGCTATCGTGCGATAATCTTTTTGGTCTAAATACATCCCGGCGATAGTTCGCGTATAATCGTAAGTTTGATTTTTTAAAGGCTCAATAACTTTAATGCTCTTTTGCTTTCTTTTTCCTTCAAAAAAGATAAACAAGATCGTCGCGATAATCACAAAATAATAGGCCCATTTAAAATAGCGATTACCTAATAGAATGTACAATGGGGAAGTATGAATGATCTTACCGTTTTTATAATGATTATCCCAGTAGATCGTATTTCGAGTATCTAAATAGGCTAAGAATTTTTCAGCATATTCAAAGTTTTCGTCTTGCAGCAAAAAGAAATTTGTAAAGGCTTGAGGTGAAGTATGCAATAGAAATTTACCTTCGCCAAATTTAGCTTCAACAAAATTTACTAAACTATCTTTAGGTACAGAGTTATCGTCTTTTAACTTTCCAAAGCCTAGCACTTTTTGTTGTTTGCCGTTGAGAGAATCAAAATATTCAAAAGTGTGATCTCTGTTAAATTCGTAGTATTTTTTACTTCTTAGGTCTTCGTTAGCAAAATTGTATTGAGGTATGTTATTAAGTCCGTTTTTTCTAATTTTTTCTGCGGTAGTTAACTCTAAAGTGTCTAATAATGGGTAACTAATATAAGTTGCAGAAATGACAACAGTGTTCCCTTTTTCGACCCATTTTAAAAGTTTATTTTGTTCCGCTTCGTCGATACCAACAGACGGATTTAAAAAGAAATACGTACCGTTTTTGGTGGTATCTTTTAAAAATTCGAATGGAGGAATATTAACCTGCTCGACCTTAGCTGTTTGTTCTAAATTTTCGAAGAAAACATAAGTGCCTTGCGGAATTTTATCTGTAATCGAATAACTAGGGAACCAATTTACAGGATCTCGCTGGTTGGCTTCTAAAAAGATTAATGTTGCCAGCAAAAAGATTAAAACACCTAATATGATCTTATAACTTTTACCCATTAACTTAACTGGTTTTTAATGGCTGTAAAGTCTTTTGCCGCGTGTTCGTATTCTTTTTCAGAAATAGAAAAATCTCCGTACCAAACAAAATCATACCACTTTGTTATTTTTTTAAATTGAAGGTTGAGTTGTTCAGATTCAATTTCAGCTAAATAATCGTGATTCGTTTTTTGAAATTGATAATTTATGATCTCTTTATTTTTTAATTCTCGTAATACTAATAAATAGGAATAGCGAATGGCTAGACGGTATTGCTTATTTTCTAAAGCTTCTGCGATAAGCTGATTAATATCTTCGTTGTAAATAATCTTTTCTTCTTCAGACAAAAACACCTCACCGGTTTCTTTTGTGGCGTTATAATTGCCTGCAGGATTAAGTTTTATAAATAAATAAACGACAAAACAAATAATGATAAAAAGAATGAGATAGGGTAAGATCTCTATAAAAACTGCCCAAAAACTACTGGCTTTATAATCGCCCAATAACCAATGCCAAAACTCATCCCACAGGTTACTTACCCATCGTTTAAATTTTGCCCAAGCAGATTGTTCTTTTTTTATTTCAGAATAATCAAAATCACTATCATTTTTATAATCTTCTATTTTTGCTTCGTTAAAAGATACCGGTTGTAGATTTTGAGTTTTATCGTATTCAAAATCGGGTTGTACTAGGGTATCTTCTTGTGCAAAAACAAGACTTGTAAAAAGTGATAAGACAATAAAAATACTGAATTGAAATAGCTTCATTTACTCGTCTTTCCCTAAATTTTCAATACTTTCATAAGCTCCAGTATGGTTTTTCTTTTCATTTAAATTGAAGTAAATAAAACCGATACAAACAGAAAGTATTGCATAAATGACGTATGAAAAAGCACTTCCCACAACGTTAAGAACTAAATAAATCCAATCGAACATAAAAGTAGGATCAGAGAAAGTACCTTCTTCTACAGCAGTCAAGGTTTTTGTTAAAGTGTAAATTAGGGCCGGTACTTGAAAGATCGCACTAATTAGGTAAACAATGATCCCCATTAAGAAAAGAGTGAAAAAGGTGATCCACCAGTTTTCTTTGATCAAAGTGAAAGCGTAAGAAATATTTTCAGAAAAACTTAGTCCGTCAAAGGTTCTAATACAATAAACCAAGCATAGGGGAACGGCTAAATAAATACCAGGAATAACACAAAAGATCATTCCGGCAAAAACCATAATGCTTACAGCAAATGCTAAACCTAAATAAGCCGACCAATTTGCGCTCATACCTTCGCCAACTTCATCTATATTAATTTCGCCATTATTTTTAATGTAAGATTTTATGCTCTGAAAAATTGTACCATTCATAAATGCTTGATAAGCTATAGAAGCAAACATTAAAAATGAAAAACTAGAGAGAAATTCAAAACCATTAGTAGAACCAGAAATTCCTGAAGTAAAGAAAGGATTTTGACCAACGCTTGCATAACTGTAATAGCCCAACGCAAAAAGTTGTAATAAAAATACCGGTCCTGTATATTTTAATAATGCTTTAAAAAGCACTTTATAATTTTCTCTAATAAATTTAAAAGTGTCACTTAAAATATCACCTAATTCTCGTTCTTTTTTGAACTGAATAAATTTATGCATGTTTCGATTCTTGTTTAAATAAATAAATAGGGTAAAAAACGTAATAAAATAATATGATCGCCAAAGATAAACTTATAATTAAAATAGCTAACCAATCTGGCATTTCTGTATGGCGAGTTACAAAACCTTCTAAAAACCCTGCGACAATAAAAAATGGTACAGTGCTTAAAATTACTTTTAGTCCGGCTTTAACACCATTCACAAATGAGGCTAATCGCGTGTAAGTACCCGGAAAAAGAATGCTTTTACCTAAGACCAATCCCGCACAAGCAGCTACAATAATCACAGAGATCTCGATAGTACCATGAATCCAAACGGTTCTAACCGACTCCCATAATAATCCTTTTTCATAAAAAAAATATTGAAAACTGCCGAGCATAACAGCATTTCGCATCGTTATATAAATTGTACCGATGCCAAAAAATATACCCAATATGTATGCATATAATCCTACTTTAATATTGTTTACCGTAATGCCTAAAAACATATTCATCTCTCCGGCATCTTTATAAACCGCCATCGGATCGTTATTTTCGATATTCTCTAAAGTCATATTTACATATGCATCACCCATGATCATACGAACAAAACTTTGATCGCTACCGGCAGAATACCAACCAACCACAGCAAAAAGCATAAAACATAAAAAGGCGATTAATAACTGCTTTTGATAATGATAAAACTCTAACGGAAATTCTTTTGTGAAAAATGTGATCAATCTATTTCTAGATTCCCTTTTACTTTTATAAATTTTTTGGTGAGCTCTAGAAGATAGACTGTTTAAGTATTGAAGCGTGTTGCTGTTAGGGTAAAATGTTTGCGCATAACTCAGGTGGTCGGTCACTTCTAGGTAAAGCGCCGATAATTCTTCAGGAGGAATATTTACATTATTTTGAATAACCCTTTCAAATTTATTCCATTTATCCTTATTTTGCTTAACAAATGAAGCTTCACGCATAATTTCTGAAGATTGAATTTCAAAGAAACGTATTAAATGGATAATTTTCAAATAGAAACAGCTCAAAATGTTTCGATCGCTCAAAATATTGCCAATTTAGGAGATCGAGTTTTAGCTTATATTATTGATGTATTGGTAATTATGGCTTACATCATTTTAACTTCAATATTACTAGGTTTTATTTCTTTAGGAATGCGAGAACAATGGGTTTATGGTTTGTTGGTTGGTTTGCCACCATTTTTATACCCGGTACTTTCAGAAACTTTTTTTAATGGGCAAAGTATTGGTAAAGCATTATTAAGAATTAGAGTAGTAAAATTAGATGGTTCTAAAGCAGCGTTCTCTAATTTTGCTATTCGTTGGCTTTTAGGCTTGATAGAGTTAATGATGACCAGTGGTGCGGTTGCTTTGGTGGTATATTTATTTAATGGTAAAGGTCAACGTTTAGGTGATATTGCGGCAAAAACTACCGTAATTTCTGAAAAGCAACGAGTTTTCTTACATCATACCTTAAATGTAGAAGTAAAAGAAGATTATCAACCGGAATATCCGCAAGTAACTATCTTTAAAGATCGCGAAATACAAACGATAAAAAACTTGTTTCAGAAAGCAAAAAGAGAAAGTAATCACGCGCTTATTGTTTCTTTATCTAAAAAAGCTAGTGAAGTGATGGATGTAACGCCTAAAGAAAAACCTTTAAAATTTGTAGAAAAGGTGATCGCAGATTATAATTTTTACACGCAACAATAGATGGACTATTTTCTAATTATCGATATTCTTGGGGTGGTTGCCTTCTCAATTTCGGGTGTTTTATCTTCGATGAAAAAGAAAATGGATCCGTTTGGGATATTAATTATCGCTTTTGTTACCTCTGTGGGTGGCGGGACTTTACGAGATATCTTAATTGGATTTCCTGTAGCTTGGATGCGTAATTTGACTTACGTTTACGTTATTATAGCTACCACAATATTTGCAATAATCTTCAGAAAAAAGCTTATTTTTTTAAGAAAATCACTATTTCTTTTCGATACGGTAGGGATTGGTTTATATACAATTATTGGAGTAGAGAAAGGGCTTGCGGCAGATTTTCCGCCAATTATTTGTATTGCCATTGGTACAATGACCGCTTGTTTTGGTGGAGTAATTAGAGATATTCTGTGTAATGAAATTCCGCTACTATTTAGAACAAAAGAGATTTATGCGATAGCTTGTATTTTGGGCGGACTCACTTATTTCATTTTATTAAAACTTCAATTAAGTTCAGAATTGGTATTTACAATTTCTGGAGCAGTTGTGATCATCGTAAGATCCTTGGCAGTTTATTTTGATATACGATTACCTTCTGTTTATTTTAATAGCGAAGAAAAGTAATTACCTAACAACCACACTATCTATAAGAACGTTTCTAATTGGCCATTCGCTGGCATCGGTTTTTACTTTAGCAATTTTATCGACCACATCCATTCCTGCAGTAACTTCACCAAAAACTGTATGGTCATTATCTAAGTGATGTGCGCCACGTTTGCCTTGTACGATAAAAAATTCGAAAGGAGAAGAGGCTTTACTCACATTTTGCTCTGCATATTTTGCTGCAGAAAAAGCTCCGCGATTATGTTGATGTGCAGATGAAAATTCATTAGGTATTAAATAATCTCCAACAGCAGCTCTCACTTTTTGAGTTGAAAGATTATCACTATTACCGCCTTGTACTACAAAGTTATCGAGCACCCGATGAAAAAATGTAGTTTCAAAATAGCCTATTTTAGCCAATCGAATAAAATTTGCACGATGTAGCGGAGTATCTTTATAGAGTTTAACATCGATTTCACCAAAATTAGAATATATCGTTACTCGATCTTCAGGATTTTCTTTGCCATATTTTGTTAGAAAAGGAATAAGCTGTTCTTGCTCTACCGTTGTAATAGATCTTAGATCAATATCTGTTTTGCTGCCGTCACTAGCAAAATTTACCGAGTTAATTATACTATCTTCTCTAGCGATCCTAGCTTTTTCTTCAAGTTCTCTTTGAGTTTGTTTAGAACTACTATTGGTTTTAGTATCTTCACAACTCGCAAAAAGAATTGTAATTACAAATGTAAAGCTTACTAATTTTTGAAAGTATGACATTTTCAGAATTTAAAAAATCGATTTCAAAAATAGAAAATTTTGAAGTCTTAGGAGAAGAAGCACACCTTCAAATGGCTCCGAATTTTAGAAAAACCGAACTAAAACAAGTAAATATTGAAGCTAAGAAGCCTAAAGAAGCGGGAGTAATGGCCTTGTTTTATCCTAATTCTGAAGAGGAAACTTGTCTAACTTTAATTTTGAGAAAAACTTATAAAGGCGTTCATTCTGCTCAAATTGGTTTTCCCGGAGGAAGAAAAGAAAAACAAGATAAAGACTTACAAGAAACTGCCTTACGCGAAACACATGAAGAAGTTGGTGTTCATCCTAAAGAGATAAAAGTGCTGAAAGAATTAACCAAAATTTATATTCCGCCATCAAACTTTTGGGTGCAACCATTTTTTGGAATCGCAGAAAAAACTCCAAATTTTAAAAAACAAGAGAGCGAAGTAGAAGAAATTTTAGAAGTAAAGTTAAGCGACTTTTTAAATAATGATAATCTAGTAGAAGAAACACTCTCAACCTCTTACGCTAAAAATGTAAATGTACCGGCATTCTATTTAAACGATCAAATTGTATGGGGAGCGACAGGAATGATGTTAAATGAGGTAAAAGCCCTACTCAATGAGATGTTATAACCCAAGCTAATTTTGTATATTTGGAGGTTCTAATAGATAATAAATGGGGATATTTAAAAAAAATCCATTCGGACATATACTTTTCTTAAAAAAATGGTTAATACGAACTATGGGAGCAATGACGCACCGTCGTTACCATGGTTTTAATAACTTAAATATTGAAGGTTCAGAAATCATTAAAGATCTACCCGATAATAATGTACTTTTTGTTTCTAATCATCAAACTTACTTTGCAGATGTAGTCGCAATGTTTCACGTCTTTAATGCAAGTTTAAGTGGTCGTGTAGATAGTATTAAAAATATTGGTTACCTCTGGAACCCTAAACTCAATATCTATTATATTGCCGCAAAAGAAACCATGAAAGCCGGTTTGTTGGCACGAATTTTGGCTTACGCAGGGAGTATTTCTATCGAGAGAACTTGGCGCTCTAAAGGGCAAGAAGTAAATCGACAAGTAAAAATGAGCGATATTACCAATATCGGTAAAGCGCTAGAAGATGGTTGGGTAATTACTTTTCCGCAAGGTACTACAAAACCTTGGAAACCAATTAGAAAAGGAACCGCGCACATTATTAAGCAATATAAACCTATTGTAGTACCGATCGTGATTGATGGTTTTCGACGTTCTTTCGATAAAAAAGGTATTCGTATAAAAAAACGTGGTATTTTACAATCGATGGTGATTAAAGAACCTTTAGAAATCGATTATGAAAATGAAAGCTACGATGAGATCGTTTCTAAGATCGAATATGCTATCGAGCAACATCCTTCATTCTTAAAAGTTATTTCTGAAAAAGAATTGAAGATCCAAGAAGAACTCAATCAAATGAGAAGATGGAGCTATAAAGAAGAGAATGCTCCAGAATTTGAAGATTGATTGTTAAAATTCACAAAATTTAACATAATAAATATTAATTGGCACGGGACTTGATTCATATGTAAACGAATGTTAAAAACTGATTTTAAGTTATTTATGATTAGTTTTTCATTACATTTGATTTAACCCTAATTAAAATTTAATATTATTTATGTTAAAGCACATCAGCCTCAGTTTTTTAAGTCTTTTCTTGCTTACCGCTATGAGCGTAAATGCTCAGCAAAGTCTGCCCGTAGCAGATCTAGCAGAAATTTCTCCGCTTACAGAAGTGGCTAACGATCCGCTTCAAGTTTTATTAGAAGATGAAGTAATGAAGAATCCTACGTGGAGGCGGCTTGTAAACAATAAAAAAATGTCTATTGGTGTTGTAGATTTAAATAATGTGAATAACGCACATTATGCAGGTATCAACAGTAACGAAATGATGTATGCGGCAAGTTTACCAAAGATTGCCATTTTATTAGCTTCAATGGATGCTATTGAAAAATGCGAATTACAAGAAACCGCTGAAGTTACCAGAGATCTTAATTTAATGATCAATAGATCAGATAATCATGCATCTACCAGAATGATCGACCGTTTAGGTTACGATAAAATTGCAGCCGTTTTAAAAAGTCCTGAATATAAACTTTACGACGAATTAAATGGTGGTGGCCTTTGGGTTGGTAAGCGATATGCTGCCGGCGGACCAAGAAATCCGGACCCTATTAAAGGTTTAAGTCACGCAGCAACCGTACAACAAGTTTGTAGATTTTACTATAAAATGATTACTGGTAATTTAGTTTCACCGGAAAGATCTAAGAAGATGTTAGATATTATGGAAGATTCTCATCTTCACCATAAATTTGTGAACACCTTAGATCGTATTGCTCCTAATGCTAGAGTTTTTAGAAAATCTGGATCTTGGAGAAACTATCACGCAGATTCTGCTTTAGTTTGGGGTAAAAACGGAAGAAAATATATTCTTGTGGCTTTAGTTGAAGATCCTAACGGAGAACAAATTATTAGAGATTTAGTAGTTCCTTTAGAAAATATAATTAAAAAATCACGTTCTTTGGAAACTACATAATAGATGTAGTTTATCCAAAACATGCTAAGAAAATTTATACAGAGAACATTCGACATTAGAAGCGGTGAACTTGGCGTTTCTCTGTTAATGCAACTCTATATATTTTTAATCATCACAACGCTATTAATCGTTAAACCAACGGTTAATGCGTTGTTTTTATCTAAGCTAACTTCCGAGAGTTTACCTTATGCTTTTCTTTTAGTGGCATTGGTAGCTGTCGGAAGTTCTTTTTTTTATAATAAGGCATTAAAACGATTTTCATTACTAAGAATAGTTACGGCGACTTTAATCGTTTCCGGAGTGGTTTTTATTTCGTTAAAAGTCTTACTAAGCCTACAATATTTTTCAACTTGGCTGTTATATTTCTACTATGTTTGGGTAGCTATTTATGCAGTTTTGGCAACTTCTCAATTTTGGGTATTAGCCAATTTGGTGTATAACATTCGTGAAGCCAAACGATTATTTGGTTTTATTGGTGCGGGAGCAATTAGTGGGGGTATTTTAGGTGGTTATCTTACAAATCTTTTAGCGCCGGTAATTGGTAATGACGATCTAATGATCATTGCAGCTCTAATTATGTTTGGCTGTATTCCTTTATTGCATATAATTTGGAGAAAGCGAGTTAAAAATTTAGGGATTTTTAGACAGCAACAGCGAACTTATGCTTCTAACGAATCTTCATTTAAATTAATTCTAGAATCCAAACACCTTACTTACATTGCAGGTATTATTGGAGTAGGTGTGATCGTAGCTAAATTGGTCGATTACCAATTTAGTGATATGGCTTCAAAAGCGATCGGTAATTCAGATGATTTGGCGTCTTTTTTCGGGTTTTGGTTTTCTACCTTCAACTTAACTTCATTAGCAATTCAGTTATTTTTAACGAGAAGAATTGTTGGGGTTTGGGGCGTAGCTTCCACCTTATTAATACTTCCGTTGGGGATTGGTTTGGTAGCGATTTTGTTTATTGTTTTTCCGGAGCTTTGGGCAGTGATCTTAATAAAAGCGATTGATGGTAGTTTTAAACAATCGATCAATAAAGCAGCTTCAGAATTATTAGTACTTCCTGTACCAACAGAAGTGAAAAATAAAACCAAGTCGTTTATAGATGTTGTGGTGGATAGTGTAGCAACAGGAATAGCCGGTTGTCTTTTAATTTTTGTGGTGAAAGGATTAGAATTTGAAGCGTATCAGATTTCAATCTTAATTCTCATATTACTCAGCGTCTGGTTATTTTTCATCTTTAAAGTGAGAACCACCTATTTTGAATCTTTCCGAGAAAATTTAATCAGCTTTACGGCAAAACAAACTAAAAAGAAAAAAAGAAAATCGAAAAGTGTTTCTACTAAATCAACGATCATTAATGTCTTAGAAAATGGTGAGGAAAGTGAGATTTTATATATGTTGAATAAAGTAAATGATGTAAGCGATAAGCGTTTGAAAAATTTAATTATTCAGCTTTTAGATCATTCTTCAAATGAAGTGAAAGCCGCAGCAATTTCAAATTTATATTTGTTAGATAAAGGTACGGCGATCGATAAAGTTCAGGAGTTAATTTATCAACGTGATGATGAAGTGGTTCTTGCAGCCATGCGTTATTTGCTTATACATACCGATATTAATGGGTTAGAATTATTCGATGCTTACTTAAATCATAAAGATCCTTATATTTCTTCTGCAGCCTTACTTTGTTTGGCGGTAGAATCTAGAGACAATAAAAAACTGGCGCAACGCTACAAACTTGGTTTAAGAATAGCGAAACAAATTGAACACGTAAACCTTCCTAGCGATACGCATCGAATCGAAGAAACCATCGAGTTAATCCAGACCATTGGATATGCAGAAAACTCAAGGTTTTATTCTTACATCACTGCTCATTTCAACAACAAAAATGATGAAGTTATTAAAGCCGCGATCAAGGCAGCAGGAATAAGTTCTAGTCCGTTATTCTTAGATAGTTTATTAGATTTTCTTCAGCATAAAAAATTTAGGAATGAAGCTATTTCAGCTTTAAAAAACTACGGTCACGCGATCATTAAAGAATTAATATTTAAACTGAATTACGATCAGATCGATCCAAATTCAAAGCAATTTATTCCGGAAATCATTGGTGCTTTTGGTGGTCAGAAAGCGGTAAATGCTTTGTTTAAATTATTAAGAAATAAAGACCTCATTGTGCGTTTAGAATCGGCAAGAGTGCTCAATCAATTAAAATCTAACCATCCTTCTTTAAAATTTAGCAAGCGTGATGTGGTAAGATTAATTTTGCAAGAGTGTAAATTGTATCACCGTACGTTATCGGCAATGCAAATACAAAAACAGATCTTTTTAAAATACGAAGAGATGCTTACCAGCGATAAAGATGTCGAAGAATTTTCAGCTAGAAATAGTTTGATCGATCTTTTAGAGCGAAGATTAGACCACGGTTTAGAGCAGATCTTTACACTTTTAGGACTTCGGTATCAACAAAAAGATATCGAGATCGCTTACCAAGGGATTATTAGTGAAAAACAGGAGGTTCGAGCCAATGCCATCGAGTTTTTAGATAATTTACTTCAGCCTAATTTAAAACAAACGCTTTTACCTCTGGTTGAAAATTCTACAGTTTTTAATGAAGGTCAAGAAGCAGACGATTTAGTAGCACCAACCGAAAAAATGTGCTTTGAAATGCTACTGAAAGGGAAAGACCAGAAAATAAAATTGGCTGTTTTGTATTTAATTGCACAATTAGATGGCGAAAACAAAACCTATATTCCGTTAGTGAAACCGCTTACCAGACATCAAAATAAAAAAATAAGCACGTTTGCTATAAACGCGCTTAATAATTTATTAGAGGATTAAATTTCAACTTAAGAAGAGGTTTCTTTTTTCTTCGGGTTAATTACTTGGTCGATTTTAGAAGCCAATACCATATGATCCCAAGCAGAGTTCTTTCTAAGAACGTTGGTCATTAAACAAACCATATATTTCTTTCCGTTAGGGTGTTCGATAATCGCGACAGAATTCATATAATTATAAACATTACCGACATATTCACCACACGATTTTCCGTTAGAACGATCACAAGAATATAAAGAACCCGATTTAAAATAAACCGCTGCATCTCTAATTTCTTGCGCGTAAGCATAACGAATACGTCTGTCGGTCATATACATTAAACGTTTAATTTCTAAGCTTGAAGAACTATCAACTACTTTACCTTGTTCTAGCTGAACTAAATACTTCATTAATCCAACCGGAGTACCAATACTTCCGCCAATATCGCCCACGTATTTATTAGCTCCAGAGGTGAAAAAGCTTCCTAAACGCCATTCATCTTTGGTAATTCCTAATTTACGTAAAGGATCATTTACAATACTATTAGCCAAAAGCGTTAATTCTTTTCGAGTCGTGTTTTTAAAATATTCATCGGCATCTTCTTCGGTAATATATTCATATTCATCACCAAAAGCAGTCATCAATAAAGCTTCTCGCCAAACTACACTTGCCGCACCGTTATTACTCACCGACATCATATGGTCTGCCCATTCGTAAAGCGTAAATACATCGTCTGCTTTTACTTTTCTTTTTACTTGGCGATCATTTTCTATATCGTAATCAGGAATAGTATGATGGTCGTATAACGCCCAATCACCGGCTCTTACTTTTTTGTTTTTTAGTAAAGCTTTGCGAGCTTCCCAAGATTGCGGACAAATATTATGCAGCTGCGTAAATAAAGCGGTGATTACAGTAAGTTTTCCCACACTTCCCGGTTGGTAGCCTAAGCTTTCTTTGTGTGCGGCATATTTTAGGTTATTCGGGTCGCTCATATCTAATACCGTAACCGAATAATTTCCTGAAGGGACTACTTGTTTTATTTTTGCTGAAAATTCTTCATCCTCTTTTAAAATGGTAGAGATAGAATCTTCTACGGAAGTCAATTGTAGATTAATACAATTTAACGGAAGCTGAGCGCCGATCGGTAAATCTAATTTTTTTGTAGAATCTTGCTGAATACGTTGTAACCTTAATAATCGAGTGATTCCTGTAGATTTATAACCGTCGATAGGGTAGAAGCTCATCAAAACAAAGGATGAAACCATAAGCGTAATGCCAAGAATAGTATATTTTTTGCTGAAAATTTTCATAGATAAATTATATCGTGCTTTGTAAATTAATTGATTTTTGGGTGTCTACTTCCGGAGAAATAGATTGTAAATAAGTTGAACTTTTAGCGTTTTTATTTTCAACAAAAGGTCTAATCTGGAACAACCATAATTTATTATTTAGAAAACCAAGTTCTACATCATAAGGTCCGGTGTTAGAGGCTTCTGTTTTTTCAGGAATAGTTTTTCTAATGTTTCTTGTTAAAGCTTTAATTTCTTCTTTATTTTTTTTATTTAAAATTGAAGTATTAAAAGCAGTCGATTTTTTGTCTAAACCTCCGTTTGCCGGTAAACGATTGTAGAAAGTTTCTCTCGCAGGCGAAAGTAATAAGTCTTCACCATCAAGATCGAGCAACCAAGCTTCGGCAGATTGCCCATCTACCGCGCCACCTGCGCCACGACTAAAAGCTACCGTTAAATCGTCTGGATTGTTATTGTTAATTCCTTTGGTGATCATCACGCCACTATATTCAACATCTACCGACGGAATAATTAAAATGGAAGGAAAAACATTTTCAGGATTGTTTAAATACTGCTGGCGCCATTTAAAACTACGCTCGGTGTAAGGAGAAGCCCAAACATCTTTAATTCCGTTTAAAATTTTCTCACGCTCGCGAACGTTGAACACCGTAAGGTTGAGTCCGGCGCCTGTGAAGCTTCCTAAATCTTCCATATTGGTATCACTTCTTAAGAAAACTGGAGTTCCACCGATGTTCGTACCAAAATTATTTTGAAAACCACGCTCCAGATTACTCACAAACTCAGGTTTTAGTTCCATGTTCTTGATCGCTTCACGAAGCAGACTTAGACGATCTAATTGGCAATTTTGAACTTCACTTTCCGGGATGTTACTTTCACGCATTTCTTCCGCTTGTGCAAAAGTTTCTTTTAAATATTCCCAATACGTAGCTTGTTGTTTAGGCATGGGTAAATTCATATGTGCTCTAAAAATTCCGAAGGGAACCACCACGCCGTTTACCACATTTTCAGGGAACATACTTTTTAATTGTCCGAGGTTTGCGGCTTTTGGTCCGCAGATCTTACCGGAGCTTTTGGCGTCAACTTCAGTAAGATTAAGCACCGTTTTTTGGTCGAGGTTTATTTTTTCTACTGGAACACTAATCTTATCTTGATCGCGTTCTTTGTCTTTGCTGAATAGATCTTTTTCTTCGGAAGACATATCGTCTTCTTCTTTCATAATGATCGTTCCTTGATCGGAAACGGCGTAGAAAATTTTCTGTCCATCGTAAGCTTTTAGATCTTCTAAGTTTTGCGGACTCAATACTGCATTCGGGATCCCTAAATTTCTCGCCAATAATTGTACGTGAGAAACCAAATTACCTTCAGAAACCGTTGCAATACCGGCAACAGGTTTTAAATCTGATGGCGGTTTTTGAAATACATAAATATTCTCTGGAGAAACTTCTAGATCTTCACTGTTATTTTCTACCACGATTAACTTTCCGAAGGCATAACCGGGATTTAGGCCACGAAAAGAACTTTGACTATCTAAATCTAATACTTGATTAGAAAGTTTCGATTTCTCTCGAATAAAATTTCCTAATTCGCTTACCGTTTCTCCTAAACGCAAAGCTAACGAAGAGCGAACGCGATCGTCGATAAAACCGGTTGCTTTAGGCTCAAAAGCTTCATATTTTTCAACCACATCACCATAAATAGCTTTTACCATCGAAGTACTCCATTCTACCTGGCTACGAGCGAGTGATAATTTTTTATTGAGTTCTTCGATCGTAATTTCATTTAAATTTTGAGGCTGAAGTAAATGATCGATCTGGTTCCATTCCCACCATTCTACATTTCCGGCGCTGGCAGAAGCTAAACTAAGCGCGTAAATTTTATCCAGTTGCTCGAGTAAGGTTTTAGGTTGCCATTCTGGTGCGGTTTTAAAGATAATTTCTTCAAGTTTTAATGAAACATCTAAAGCGGTTAATTGGTCTGATGTGCTTTGCACCTCGCAAAGCTCGGTTCTAATTTCACACATTAAACTCGCGGCTTCTTCAATTAAAGCTTTTTGAGTAATAGAGTCTTTATCTTGTTTTCCTAAATGCGCTAACTGATCTCTTAAAAAACTACCTTGTGGAAAATTCTTTGCTTTTTCAGCAAAATAGCTGAGATCGGTAGGCGCGTAAAAAGTTTTCATGGCTTGAGTAAGCGAATCCAGATCTTTTTGTTGTTTTTCAGAAAGATCACTTTTATTTTCTTCCATAAAATTTTCAACTAATTGAATGTCGCTTTTATCGGGTTGCCCGTGTATTTTGGTACGCGCATCCATAAATTTTGAATTCTCTTCAGCAATCACTTTAGAAAGACTTCTTATTTGCTGCGCGTCTTGATTGTCGCCACTATGCGGAATATCTTTTAAACTTTGTCGAATTAAATAATAGTCCTCTTCAATTCTCGTATTGCTTAAAAGTAGCCAGTTGTAAAAATCGATTCCCCATTCTTGTTCATCTTCAGATTGTACCGAACCACGATAGTATTGGGCTTTTTCTAAGATCCAACCATTATCTACACTTTCTAAATAGTTGTTGAGTTGATATTGCTTCAATCTAGAGTGTTGGTTGGGATAATCCCAAAAATCACCTTTATCGGTATAGGCTAAAATATCACCAAAAAACAGGTGGTTTTTTTCTTGTAATCTAATGGTTAGCGGTTTATAACTCGCGTGCTGAATGCCGCCAATTTTATCGGGACAAGGATCTTTAGAATCTCTTTTGGTACCATCGTCGCAAAACCATTCTATTTTTAGGTAAGGTCCGCGATGTAGTGAGCGGTATTCTTTTATAATTTCTTTAATCTCTTCATTAGAAACTTCTTGCGCAAAGCCGGGAAGAATGCCAATAAATGTAAAAAGCAATAAAAATTTGATTTTCATAAGTTAGATTTGGTCAACAGATAAGTTACATCCAATTGGCACAAATCTAACTATTGTCTATGTTAAAACACTCTTAAATAAATGTTTGAGTACTTATAAAGTTTAGATTTCTAAACGTTTGATCTCTTTATAATTTGCCTTTAGTTTACGAAGTAGTAAGCCGTAGATTAGTGTATAAATTCCCCAAAGAACTAATAAGAAAACAATAGTAGCTATAAAACCAATTGCAATAGCTTTAAACCAATTAATATCATTTCTTATTCCAGAAAATTGTTCCGCGTAAAGTAAAGTGAAAATAAACACTAAAAAGCATAAAATCCCTGAGGAAGCTAAGACATATATGATGTAATACTTTACTACTTTTCTAGTTTTAAGAATATTCTTCATTAAAGTCGAAGCATTATCGGTCACATTAATTGCTCTATAGCGTTTATAAAAAAGTATGATAAAGAAAATAGAGATCGCATAGCTCAAGGTGTAAGCGATGATCGTTGTGGTTTTAAGATGAATATTTTCTACCTGCTCCCAAAATTCTTGATCGGCTAAAAAAATGTTCAGAAAAATACCTAGGGCTAATTCTGCCATGCTAATAAAGAAGATCCATTTTACGATAGAGGAGGATCTCTTTAGTAAAAGCGGGTAAATTTCTTTAGCCTTTATGTTAGGAAGGTTCGCATCTTGCTTCTTCCAGTCTTGTTTTAATAATTCTAATTCATCCATCGGGTCTACGGATTTAAAATGCTTTTTAGTTTCTTTTTTACTCTATTCATCTTCACTCTCGCATTAACTTCGGTTATACCTAGCGTATCAGAAATTTCGCTGTAATTCTTATCTTCTAAGTATAGAAACACTAAAGCTTTATCGATATCATTCAATTCTTTAATGGCGGAGTACATTACAGATAGCTGCTTTTCTGTTGTGTCGTCGTATTCTTCAGCCTTTATTTTAAAAGCGACATTTTCAAACTCTTGAGTTTTTACTTTTCTTTTAGACTTTCTATAAAGTGTGATCGCTGTATTTAAAGCCACACGATACATCCAAGTACTAAACTTAGCATCGCCTCTAAATTTGGGGTAAGCTTTCCATAATTGAATGGTTATTTCTTGAAATAAGTCATTGTGTGCATCTTGATCGTTAGTATAAAGCCTACAAATTTTATGCACAATGTTCTGGTTTTGTTCGAGCAATTGCACAAAATTATGTTCAGTTTTTTCGGTCAAGACTTTTTGGTTTTAGTAATAAGTAAATTAAATCGGTTAAATGTTACACTTTTTTTAGAAATTATAACAATGCTAACATAATAATTGTTGGGTAGGGTTTAATTTTGAAGAAACTAACATTTCATGAATATACCAGCTTCAAACTTACCAACCGTTGCAATTATAGGAGGTGGCTTTGCCGGAATGAACTTGGCAAAAAAACTGATCAAACTTCAAAAATTTCAAGTTGTTTTAATAGATAAAAGGAATTATCATACGTTTCAGCCTTTACTGTATCAAGTATCTACTTCAAGTTTAGAAGCAGATTCTATTGCTTACCCTTTAAGAAAATTGATTACTGAAAAGAAAAATGCTTTTTTTCGTTTAGCTGAAGTGACTTCGATCGATGCAGAACACATGAAGATCTTCTCAGATATCGGAGAGCTTACTTACGATTATTTGGTAATAGCTACCGGTTCTAAAACAAATTTCTTCGGAAATGATGCGGTGGAAGAAAATGCTATGTGGATGAAAACCATTCCGCAGGCTTTGAACATTCGAAGTTTAATTTTAGAAAATTTAGAGCAAGCTTCGATCACTACCGATGAAAAGACTCGAAAACGACTATTAAATTTCGTGATCGCTGGTGCAGGACCTACAGGCGTAGAACTTAGTGGAGCAATTGCAGAGGTAAGAAATAATATTATCCCGAAAGATTATCCTGATATCGATATCTCTGAAATGAAAATTCATTTGTTAGAAGGTATGGATCGTGTTTTACCGCCTATGTCTGAAAAAGCTTCTAAAAAAGCGGAAAAGTTTTTGAAAGATCTCGGCGTTTATGTGCATTTAAATACGATGGTTGAAGATTATGATGGCGAAACCGTTAAAACCAATTCTGGAGAAAATTTTGAAACAGAAACTTTTATTTGGAGCGCAGGTGTAACCGGTTCTCCTGTTAAAGGTTTAAACGCTTCAGCAATCGTTGACAAAGCAAATCGTTATCAGGTGAATGTATTTAATCAAGTTGAAGGATACGAAAATGTATTTGCCATAGGAGATATTGCTTTAATGAAAAGTGAAGAGTATCCTAAAGGTCATCCAATGGTGGCACAACCGGCAATACAGCAAGGAAAACACTTAGCAAAGAACTTAGAACGTATTCTAAAAAACGAAAAATTAAAAGCTTTTGATTATTACGATAAAGGAACAATGGCCACTATTGGTCGTAATAAAGCCGTAGTCGATTTAAATAAATCTACATTTGGAGGCTTTTTTGCATGGTTTATCTGGATGTTTATTCACCTATGGTTTTTGGTCGGTTTTAGAAATAGAGTAGTCACTTTCTTTAATTGGACGTACAGTTACATTAATTTTGACCGAGCAGCAAGACTAATAATTAGACCATTTAAAATGCATAAAGTGAAATTAGAGCATAAAGAATAGCAATTATTTTTTTTGCCCCATATTAACACTTATAGGCTTAAAGAAAGAGAAACCTAAAGTACAAATACCTAAAATTATTAGAATATAAGCCTTGTAATTTTTATAAAAACTGAGGTTTTCGAAATCTAAATAAGTAATCCCTATAGTTAGAAAAACAATAGCAATTAACGAGATAATTTTTACTTTTTTCATAACTATAGGGGTTTATAGGTTTATATTTTAGAAGACTTTAAATTTAAACAAAATCACATAAAATCTGCAGTTTATTATTAGTTAACTTATTAAAATTTTCAGTTTTACTTTTTAGATCTCAAATTTAAACAAGGATGGAGCACCGGTTACACTTTGTTCTGAAGATAAATAGAATACGCCATCCGATTTTTTTGTAATACCTTCTATCTGAATAGAATGTCCTAATTTTGGTTCTAACGAGTGTTTAGTAATTATTCCTGAAGAAAAATTATCATCTTCAAAATCTTTAATTTCTATAACAAATGGAGTAGGAACTCCATTTCCCGTTAGTAAAATTCGATCGTTACTTTTATCATATTCGGCTCCGGTTATTAGTCCGTTGGTTTCAATCCTATCTACTTTTTCAATTGAATAATTTCCCGGATCTTTCGAAAGTTTATAAATATCAGTGTTTTTTGTTTCCCAATTTTTAGTAAAAATATATAAATGATTCTCATAGCTGATCAATGCTTCTGCATCAAAATCACTATTAAATCGAGCCGGGTTAAATTCAATTTGATCAGAATAATTAAAATTGATTATAGCAGCTTCAAGACTGTCGTTCTTAGCATTGTTAAATTCGTCAATAGAAATTTTATAAACTTTTAGATTTTTTCTACTCCCTAAATTATTGCCAAAATCTCCAATATAAATAAAGTGCTCATCTGCGGTAATATCTTCCCAATCGTGATTTTTAACATTTGTAATTCTCACAGTTCTATTAACTTTTCCGATGTGTTCATCAATCAAGTATAATTCTGGTTCTTCATCAGAATCATTGTGAGTGATTAGTTGGTTTTCAAGCATTAGCAAACCAGAAGATTCATTAACTTTAGCATCTAAGGTAGTGATCGATGGAATATATTCTCCAAAACCTCTTGCTAAGAAAATAAATGAGATTAGTATTAAATGTATAAGCTTCATAATCGTGATTTCTAAGTAATTTGTGTCACTAATTATTTAGAAATGATTATGCCATTAAAGATGAATTAAATTTAATTCCATTAATCAGTTGAAAATCAATAAATTAATAATGTTTGAGTTGCAATCTCGAACTGAGGAGTTTATTAATTCTACAATAGAAGTGTAGAATTTTTACACGGTGGTTGAACCTTAATTTTTTTAATGCAACTTGTTTCAATCAAAACCTTTATTTTCAATAGCTGATTAATTTTCTTAAAAGATATTTAAATATATTCCTAAACTTCTAACTTCTCCTTTAAAAAAGTCTAACCTCTATATTCTATACTCACAACTGTCATTGAGCCTGTCGAAGGGCAAAAACAGCATCCTCGAATACCTTCATAAGTGTACCCACGCGTTGCAGATGAGCAAAGCCCACTTAGTGAGTGCAACAGAGACCTCACCTTACGGGTGTGCAAGCACCCTCGTTTTTTATATAAACTTTAAAATCCTAAATTTCATCCTGAGCTTGTCGAAGGGCAAACCCCACCGTCATGCTGAACTCGATTCAGCATCCCATCCTAGAACTCCCAACTCCCAACTCCCAACTTCCAACTTCCAACCACTACAAACTACTCTTTACAAACAACCCACTAAAAAGTCTAACCTCTATATTCTATAATCTAAAAATCACCCTGAGCCCGCCGAAGGATCAACGAAAGACTGCCATTCCGACGAAGGAGGAATCTCTCAATTTCAATTTCGAATTCAGTTTCGACTTCAACTTCATCAAACTCCCCACTAAACCCTGCCCACTTCCAACTTCCAACTGTCACCCTGAGCCTGCCGAAGGAAGCATTCCTCACCACTACCCACTCACCTCTAAAACCTCCCCACCACCTAACACCTAACACCTAAACCCTAACACCTAAACCCTAACTAACCCCCAAGATACTCCCTAGATACCTCCATGAAACACACTTTATCGATAGCATAGAAAATGCGAAAAACGGCAGCGCAAAGGAGTAAAAGAAAAATAAATAAAAAGTAGAGGAAAAAGGCAGGTATAAAAAAAGCTACAACAAATGTTGTAGCTTTTTGCGGAGAAAGAGGGATTCGAACCCCCGGAGGTGTGACCCTCGCCGGTTTTCAAGACCGGTGCATTCGACCACTCTGCCATTTCTCCTGGAGTGTCTCATCAGGTATTCCCTGAATGCGGATGCAAATATAAACCCTTTTTTCAATTCTCAAAAACAAATTTTAAGAAATTTTTTAGCGGTTACTCCTTAGAGCATCTCTATATTTTTTGATATATTGGCTACCAAATAATTAAGACTTAACCAATGCATAAAAAAATTTTTATTTTATCGGTTTTAGCACTTTCATTTTCGTGTAAAACTCCAAAAAAATCTATCAAAGAAGTTAATCCTGAAAAATACGCAAGTACAATTACTGCATCAGAATTAAAAGACCATCTTTACACTTTTGCTTCCGATGAATTTCAAGGGAGAGATACCGGAAAACCCGGACAAAAAAAAGCAGCCAATTACCTAAAAGATAACTATTTGAAAATGGAAATCGCTTCTCCACTCGGTGGCGAAGACTATTTTCAAGACATACCTTCTAGCTTTTTTAACAATAAATACAATGATTCAGAAAATGTAGTGGCTTTTATCAAAGGCAGCGAATTTCCCGAAGAGATCGTCGTGATCTCGGCACATTACGACCACGTAGGTATGGATGCCGAAGGGAATATCTATAACGGAGCCGACGATGATGGTTCGGGTACGGTTTCTATCTTAGAAATTGCCGAAGCTTTTAAAGAAGCACAGGACGACGGCTACCAACCTAGAAGATCCATCTTGTTCTTGCACGTTACGGGAGAAGAAAAAGGTTTATTGGGGTCTGACTATTACACCAAAAATCCAATCTTTCCTTTAGAAAATACGGTCACCGATCTTAATACCGATATGATTGGGCGCATCGACCCGAAACACGAAGACAATCCCAATTACATCTACTTAATAGGGAGCGATAAGCTAAGTACCCAGTTGCACGAACTCTCAGAAGAAGTGAACAACAAATACACGCAATTCGACTTAGATTACACCTACAACGACGAAAACGATCCTAACCGTTTCTATTACCGTAGTGATCACTACAACTTTGCAAAGCACGATATTCCGGTGATCTTTTATTTTAACGGAACGCACGCCGATTACCACCAACCTACCGATACCCCAGATAAAATCGAGTACGATCTCATGGCACGTCGCGCGCAACTTATATTTTACACCGCTTGGGAGGTCGCTAACCGTGATGAACGTTTAGTGGTTGATAAGGCACAATAAATTTTTAGGCGTCCTTCAAACACAAAAGCAGCTTTCTCAAGCTGCTTTTGTGTTTGAATCGGGCTATCCGCTACAATTCCTCATTCCGCTAGCGTTCCACTGCGGGATTTTCACTGCTATCCCTGGCCGAAATACTTTTAAATAAGTTATAGAATTCATTGGGGCTATGTATTTTTTTCAGCTGTAAATGCTTCTTTAAATGATCCTCTAAAAATATTTTCTCGGCATACAATTCATCATTTCTTTTTGCAGAAACGATAGCAAAAGTTTTTCCGGTTTTAGGGATGCTATCAAAAACCAAGTTGGTCTCATCATAAAAATTCCTGCACAATAAAGTATTGAAGTCTTGATAGAAAATCTCAACAAGATAACTATCAAAGCTATTGGTTTGATCTATGAGTTGAAAGGAAATCCATTCTTCAACTTTAAATTCAGTATCTATGTTAATGTATCCGGTTTTCTGAAGACGAATAGATTTTAGTCGCTTTTCATTTAATTGATGTATGCTATCAACTCTTTTCTCATATAAGATCTTTTGTTGCTCGTAAAGTCTGTTTATACGATCAGTTTCTTTATCATACAATTCTTTTTCTTTTTTATTCATCGCTAAATAATAATCCAAAGAATCACGAGGCACTTTGATCAAGAAATATTCATCGACTCCATAAAGTCTTTTGTATTGATAATCGAGTAGCGTCGTATCGAACAAAGAGGTATCTTTTTCCCATTGCATAATTCCTTGCTCATTACGTACGCCGTAATAGATATCGTTATTATAAATTCGATGATCGGGGAAGGTGACTGGTAAAGTAGCATTTTCTTTCAGCGAAATTTCTTGGGTACCATCGGTCACTTCAAGATGAATCACCCCGGAAGAGCTTAAAAGTTTCCCGTCTACCGTTTCCGTAGAAAGCTGGTGTGTAATCAAATCTTTAAACTGATAATATTCTTCCAGATTTAAGGTAAGTGGAGTAGTGGCATCTACTCTAAAACGATCGCGTTCAAAATAGATCAGCGTTCCGTCTTTGCCTATTAGTAGACTATCGGTAACTAAGCCTAAGTCAAAGACCTGAGTTTCCACGTCACTTAAATCTGCTAAAGGATTCTCGAGCGTTTTAGTAGTTTTGATCTCACGATCGGCTTCCAAAGGAAAAGTAGTAGAGTTTTTTTCATCTTCCACACAAGAAAGTAAAACAAGAATGCTTAATAAGCCAAGTAATGATTTTTTCATAATAAATAAATTAGTTATAAAAAATCAATTTCAAGGATGATGCCAAAATAATATAGAAGGGAGT
>JYMV01035613.1_pt1 | contig 30303 bp, 25 predicted proteins | sample 338911 | NCBI WGS metagenome assembly JYMV01 (sample SAMN03354496, study PRJNA234377) | hydrothermal vent metagenome | biome: Deep sea; feature: Hydrothermal plumes at the Eastern Lau Spreading Center, Western Pacific Ocean; material: Seawater | place: Tonga | collected 2009 | depth 2000 m m
GTAGCGACTGCAACCACTTTTGCTCAAGAGGAAAAGAAATCGAAATTACCGGCAGATCGGTTTATCGAGAAATTAGATACCAATAAAGATCATAAGCTATCTAAAGAAGAATTAAAAGATCATAAACGTATGGCTGCAAAATTCGAGGAAATAGATACTAATAATGATAATTTTATATCTGAAGATGAAGTTACTTCGGTATTAAAGAAAAAGAGAAAAATGAGTGCTAAGCATCATCGTGAAATGGCACAAAAACGCCACGAAAAAGTTAGATCTACACTTAGTGAGATCGACACCAATAACGATAAGCAAATTAGCAAGGCCGAGGCAGAGAAATCGAATAGAAAGCGTTTAGTTGAAAATTTTGATAAAATTGATACTAACAACGACGGTTTAATTACGCAAGAAGAAATGAAAGCCGTAAGAGCAAAATTCAAAGAAAGAGAATTAAAAAAACGTAAATCTTAATTGAAGATTTTATAAATAGAAAAAGCGAGTTTAAAACTCGCTTTTTTTTGTGGGGTAATTAAACTGAATTATTATTCAGTTTTCTTTTCATAATCTAAATAGCCTTTTTTACCGGGAACGTAGAATGTATCTTCATCCCAATCACTTAAAGCTACGCCTTGCTCAAAGCGTTCTACCAGATCTGGATTAGAGATATAAGGCTTTCCATATGCAACTAGATCGGCATCACCATCTTCGATTACTTTATTTCCTTTCTCTTGATCAAAATTTGTATTGATAATTAAGTTACCCTTATAAATTGGACGATAATGTTTAGCAATTTCTGTTACTGCATAAGGAATATCTGATACGTCTGTAAATGGTTCAGATAAATGCAAATAAGCTAGATCATATTCGTTTAATTTATTCACGATATAATCGAAAGTAGGTATGGTTTCTTCATCCATTTTCATCCCAAAAACTCCATCTAAAGAAGGATTTAAGCGTAAACCTATTTTATGTTCTGGGATCACTTGTTTTACTTCATCTAAAACTTCAAATAAAAATTTTGCTCGGTTCTCAATGCTTCCTCCGTATTCATCTTGTCTTTTGTTGGATGTTCCGTTGAAGAATTGATGAAATAAATATCCGTTGGAAGAATGAATTTCTATTCCGTCGAAACCTGCTTCAACTGCATTTTTAGCGGCATTCTTAAAATCCTGAACGGTTCTTTTTATATCTTCTACAGTCATTTCTTTTGGAGTAACTGTATCTTTAAAACCTTCGTAAGTATACGATTGTGATTCCGGATTTATTGCGGAAGGCGCCAATGGTTTCTCTCCATTATGAAAATCTGGATGCGAAATTCTACCTACGTGCCAAAGCTGTATAAAGATTCTTCCATCAGCTTCGTGAATAATATCGGTAACCTTTTTCCAAGCGCTTACTTGTTCTTTGGTATGTATTCCGGGAGTATTTACATATCCTACGGCTTCTGTAGAAACTTGAGATCCTTCAGAAATAATTAATCCTGCCGATGCTCTTTGTTTATAATATTCTCCGTGTAATTCTGTGGTGGGTAAATTTCCTTCGTTATCTGCTCTACTCCTCGTCATTGGTGCCATCACAACTCGATTTGGCAACTCTAATCCGTTTAGATTAAACGACTTTAGTAAGGGTTGATTTTTATCTTTGCTCATTGGTAATTTTTAGAGCAAAAATAGAATAGTTGTATTTCTTTTGAAATGATGTAAGTTAGGCTTCGGCGTTAAAATATGTTAAACTAATTCTTTTCTAATTCTACTTAAACTTTCAGGTTTTAACCCTAAATAATTTGCAATTTGATAGTTGGCTAATCGTTTTTCTATGTCGGGATAATCTTTACAGAATTCTAAATACCTTTCTTTGGCAGATTTCTGAAGTGTTGAAAGTATTCGGCATCGAAGAGAGACAAAAGCTTTGGTGGTTTTAATTCTAAAAAAACGTTCAAACTGAGGAATACGCTGATACAATACCTCTAATACCTCTTTATTAATTCCTAATAATTTACAATCTTCGATCGCTTCAATATAGAGTTTTGCCGGTACTTGATTAAAAAATGATTCAAAATCACTTATCCACCAATCCTCTACCGCAAACTGAAGAATGTGTTTATTTCCCAATTCATCTAAATAATAGGCTACCAAACAACCTTCAACTACATAAAATTCTTCGGTAACTATATCTCCCGGTTTTACTAAAAACGACTTTTTGGTTACAGTTTTTTCATTTAAGATACTTAAAAATTCATCTTGCTGATTTTTAGTCAGATCAATAATTTCTAAAACGTGCGAGAGTATTTTAGACTTCATTCTATTTTACTTTTGAATAAATCTGTAGGTTAACAACCAATTCTCCAATGCATTAGGCCATTGTGTGTGAGTGCCTTTTCTACCTAAACCAAAACCGTGACCGCCATCTTTATAAATATGCATCTCTGCTTCTACACCAAATTTTTTGAGTTGTAGGTAATAATTGATACTATTTTCTACAGGAACCGCTTGATCGTCTGTTGCATGAACTAAAAAAGTTGGTGGCGTGTTTGCATTTACTTGCGTTTCGTTAGAAAAATCTACAATTAATTTGGCAGAAGCATTTTCACCTAATAAAGCATTTTTAGAACCCTCGTGAGTAATACCTTTTTTCATAGAGATCACCGGATAAACTAAGATCGAAAAATCTGGTCGAGCACTTTCTTTAAATTCTTGATCATAAACCTTATCATCGTAATGCGTGGCAATTGTAGAAGCTAAATGACCACCGGCAGAAAAACCTAAAACCCCTACTCTTTCAATTTCAATATTAAATTGTTTTGCTTTTGCCCTCACCATTCTAACGGCTCTTTGTATATCTTGTAACGGACCTATTTCTGTTTGCTTCATTGTTTGAGAAGTCGGCATTCTGTATTTTAAAACAAAAGCGTGAATACCTAAACCAGATAGCCATTCTGCAACTTTATAACCTTCTTTTTCCATCGCTAAATGCGTGTAGCCACCACCGGGGCAGATAATTACAGCTGTTTTAGAAACATTTTTGGTTGGGATAAATGCGGTAAGCGTGGGTGTAGAAACTTGACTTACACTTCGCATTCTACCATTTTCTATTTCAGAATTTTCAATATAATCTTCATTCTCTATTGAATTTGGAATGGATTTTTGCCAGAGATCTACCGTAAAATTCTGAGCGTTTAGAGAAAATCCTAATAAAACAAAAAAGGTTATTGTAAAGTATTTATAAAATTGCATATCCTAAAAATTTAAAGCAAAATAAGATTTCTTTTTCAAAGCCATTTCAATTTTAGCTAGAAATACTTTCACAATGGTAAAATCTAGTTAAAGGTCTTTTGAATAATTTTTAAGTGAATTAAATTGAAAATAAAAAAATGAAAAAACAAAAAGACACCTACAATTCAGAAATTACCAAGCAAGAAAAAGAAATGCTAGACCAAGAAAATATTCATCAAGATGGTGGCGACGATGAAAATCTAGCTAACAGAAAAAAAGATGTTGATTTTACAGGTAACGATCTTGATGTTCCCGGCAGTGAGAAAGCAAAAAAAGGAAATGGTCCTAACGGATTAAAAGATGAAGAAAATGACTTGTATAGCCAAGGAGGAAATAATAATGATCTAGAAGAAGATAAAAGTAGTAAAGGATAATTGATTCATATTGAATTAATTAAACTTATAAGGATTTCAAGAATTGAAAATTCACTTATAATCAATGAAGTAATATTTTATTCAATTTCGTATTTTCGGAAATTCAAACTTTTACTGAATGCCTAAAATTAAAGTGATGTTGATTACCGAAGGAACTTACCCGTTTAATGGCGGCGGAGTTTCTACTTGGGCACATATACTTTGTAATCAGGTAAATAACGCAGACTTCACCCTATACTCTATTAATGCTTTTTTTGAAGAAAAATCGAAATACGAGTTAAGTGATCACGTAGAAAAAGTAATACAAGTACCACTCTGGACTCCCGATGAACCTTATGATTATATAAGTTACGGAGAAGAATACTATAAAACCGTAGGAAGAAAAGAATGGACTACTGAAAAGTGCATCAAAGAAAAATTTGTGCCTTTATTTGAAGAACTTTTGCAAATGATTTACGATGAAAATCAAAATATGCAAAAGTTAGATTATCTATTTAAGCAGATTTGGCTGTATTTTGAAGATTACGATTATAAAGAAACCATGCGTAACGTACACGTTTGGGATACTTATGTAAAAATTGTTTCCGGTAATATTCAAAAGAAAAATAATCCATCGGCAGCCTTAATGGATATTACGGTAGGAATGCGATGGATCTACAGATTTTTAATTCCGTTAGCGATCGTAGATATTCCTAAAGTTGATATTTCTCACTTAACGTTGAGTGGTTTCCCGTTAATTCCTGCATTAATAGCCAATTACAAATACGGTACGCCAATTATGCTTACCGAACATGGCGTTTTTATTAGAGAACGATTATTAGCGATTAATAATTCTGAATATCCGTTTTTTTTGAAAAATATGCTTATCAAATTTTCAGAAACGATCTCTCGTTTAGTGTATTATAAATCTGAAGCGATCGTTTCTGTAAATCTTTTCAACAAAAAATGGGAAATTCTTTATGGAGCAAATCCAGATAAGATCAAAGTAATTTATAACGGAATCGATCACGAACTTTTTAAACCGCGTGAAAAACCAAAACATTTAGTTGGGATACCAACTGTGGTTGCGGCCGCTAGAATTTTTGAACTCAAAGATATTTTAACAATGATCAGGTCTTGTGCCGTGGTAAAAGAAAAAATACCGAATGTACAATACTTAATTTATGGAGATAATAACGCAGTACCCGAATATACTGCAGAGTGTGTTGCCTTGATCGAAGAATTAAAATTACAAGAGAATTTTAAATTAATGGGGCCAAAATCTGATCCTCATCTTATTTTTCCCGAAGGTGATATTTCTATTTTAACGTCAATTTCAGAAGGTTTTCCCTACACGGTCTTAGAATCTATGGGATGTGGTATTCCTGTGGTTGCAACAGATGTTGGCGGAGTTAAAGAAGCATTAGATGAACATTCGGGTTTTGTATGTAAACCTAAAAATCATCAAGAAATTGGAGAAAATGTTATAAAATTGCTTCAAAATGAAGAGTTGAGAAAATCGATGGGAATTAATGCCAGAAAACGAGTAGTAGATAACTTTACGCTTAAAAATTTTATCGATCAATATGAAGAGGTTTACAACGCGGTAAGTAAAGTAGAAACTGTATCTTAATGCCTATGAATCGGGAAGATTTACTAGATAAGCTTATCAATTCTATCAAAGAAAGAAATGGTAAACCGGTAAACCTAAGAGTGGTTGCTGCTACTATTGAATCTTTAGGAATTCGAGATGTAGATATCGTGAACGATTATGGTTTTGATTCTATTTTTGATATTGCCGAATATATTTTTAATCTACTTAATCAACAGTCGGAGCTTAAAAATAAATATCAAAAAGCGGCAGATGTAAAAAATCTTCAGAAAATTTCGTTAAACGCATATACTTCTGTAAAACAGAAAATGTTTGTAAAAGAATACAGTACGGGTATTTTTCATCTATTTCCGGTTTTTTTACAAGTTATTTCAATTATAATTTTCGGTATTTCTCTTTGGACGTACACGGGTTTTAATAATTTACAATCTACAGCTGTTGTATTGGGCGTAATCATTGGTTTAGTGACCACCGGTGGTTTTGTACAAGTGATTGGCAAGCAAGTTTCTTTTTATTGGTACAATGAAGATTATTTAATGACGCGACGTACCACACAAAAAATTCTTATTACTGGTATTAAAAGCTTAGTAGTAACTTTTTTAATAATTGCCGGCTTAAACTTTTTTATACACCTTTACCCTTATCAATTTGTACTTATCGTTTTTATATATTCTTTTTTAATAGGTGTTTTACTTTTGGTATTATCTCCATTATATACCATAAAACAACGCTGGGTAATTTCTGTAGCAATAGTCGCAGGAACTGCTATAACGCTGAGTTTATATTTTTTTACAGCAATTTCGATCTATTTTGTACATTGGATCGGTATTGTTATTTCTATTGCTATCTCATCAACTTATTTGCATTATTTCTTCAAAAAAACGATTACTACTAAAAAAGGATTATACAATGCTACTCCAAAAATGATGCTTTCTGTATATAGAAGTTTTAATTATTTCTTCTACGGAATTTTGATTTATGCTTTCATTTTCACCGATCGTATTTTAGCTTGGTCTTCAACACTTAATAGAAATTTACCATACGTTGTTTATTATGAAAAAGATTACGAGATCGGGATGGATTTGGCCATTTTGGTTTTCTTTTTACTTGCAGGTGTTTTAGAATATAGTATAGCCTCCTTTAGTAGAAATATGGATTATTGGCAACGCAAATTAAAGTATAATAAAATAGAGCTTTTTAATGTAAATATGAAGAAACTCTACTTTAAGCACCTAAGATTATTTTTTATAAGTGCCCTGGTTATTGGAATTTTACTTTATGGTATAATCACTAAACCTTGGGGTTACCAAGCCGGCTTTGACGAGAATTTATCAGCAGTAAGTATAAATGTATGTCTAATTGGTAGTTTTGGTTATTTATTTTTCACATTAGGGATGCTTAATGTTTTATATTTGTACACACTTAATCAGCATAAAAAGCCTTTAATAGGAATTTTGATCGCTTTTTTTATAAATTTATTTGTAGGCATTTTATTAAGTAGAACTGTCTCTTACGAATATAGCTCGATTGGTATGCTAATTGGTTCATTATTTTTTATGCTATATACCACAAAAACAACGATAGCATATTTTAAAAATTTAGATTACTATTTCTATGCAGCCTACTAAACTTTTTGTTATGGTGTTTAGCTTTCTTTTAGGAGGGTTTGCCTCTGCACAAGAATTTAAAAACGAAGTACTCTTTTGTTATGGCGACTTTTATCCTGAACAAATTAAAGGCTATCAAACCGTTGTTTTAGAAGGATCTCACTTTTCTAAAGCAGATATAGAAATTCTTAAAAAACAAAATAAAACCGTATTAGGGTATATTAGTTTAGGTGAAGTTAATTCCGATGCGGCTTATTATGATAGTTTAAAAGAATTTACCTTAGGCAAAAATGAAATTTGGGATAGTTATATTTTAGACCTTGAAAATCACTATACTTCAGAAGTGTTATTAAAACTTTTTAATGAAGCGATGCAAACCAAAGGTCTAGACGGTTTATTCTTAGATAATGTAGATAATTATGGACCCTACGGTCCCACTCCAGAAAAGCTTCCGGCATTAGTTTCATTTTTAGTCAAAGTAAAAGAATTATATCCTGAAATCTATTTACTACAAAATGCAGGAGTTTTTATCACCGATCAAACTCAAGAGTACATCAACGCAATGGCGATAGAATCTGTAGCTTCAGATTATAATTTTAAAACAAATAAGTATAGACTTCGGAATTTTAAAGAATTTGAAGAACAATTAGAAAGACTAAAAGAAATTCACGAACAGTATGATCTCCCGATTATTCTAATAGAATATGCAGATACAAAAAAATTAAGAAGTAAGATCTTAGAGCGTATAAATCCTACTTCTTGGCCTTATTTTATTGGAGGTATACAACTACAAAAATTACCTGAGTTTAAGTAGAATAAAATTATATGTTTTTTACTCCAGATCTTTTTTTAGGACCATTAAGAATAGCCATTTTCTTAGTGTTTGTTTATTTTCTAAATAGACTGGTTACTTTAAAACTTTCTAACCAAGTAGGCTTAGATTATTTTATTCCCAGATACACGATGCTTATTAGTGTTTTGGTGATTATAAGTTTATTTCTCACTCAAGTAAATGCCTATGATCTAATGACGATCTTGGTACTATTATTATTTTTTATATTTCTTTCTTTTATCAACTTAAAAAAAGATAAATCTTACTTAGATCAGCTCAGAAAAATTAGAAGTAGGTTAATAATTTATACCATTAGAAATTTTGAAAAACGTCGAAAGATCATTTCTAGAGAGAATCTTAATAAACGTAAAGATGTAGAAAAAACCGACCAAGAAAAAATCTCTAATAAAGAGCGTATTTGGCAAATTGGGATTGGTTTGGTATTAGCAATTACCGGATTTTTATCTAGATTTTTTTTCTTTAGGTATGATACCTACTCCCTCTCCGATCCTTGGTACAACAGCTTAGAGAATATTAAAGATATTAGTAATCAAAATTGGTTTTTTCATAAAGGAACAATGATGGGCGATTATGCCATTATGAACTTTTATGGTGCACTTACCGATATTAGTGATTTGATTATTATTGAATCTTTCGGTCTTTTAGAAACTTCTCTTATCGCGGTAATTATATTTTGGATACTTTATAAAATTACACACGCCAAATTTATTCCGGGTTTAATCGCATCACTTTCATTTTTATTTCTATATGCATTTTTACCTTTAAATTTGAATTTATTGGTTCAACATAAGCCCAGTTTTTTAGCACTTACAATTGCTTTACCAACGGTAATTTTTGTACTAAACCCAACCTATCTTAGAAAGAAAATGAGTAGTTATTTTATTTGGATAACCATCATTTTTACAGCTTGCTTTTTTCTAGACCTGTTTGTTACGTTAGTTGTGCTTTTACCTCTCATATTTTTATCATTAATCTTTTCATTTAAATGCAATAAACATTACTTGTTGCGCACATTCGCGGCATTCGATATTGCATTATTGGTAGTCTTAGGTTCTAACTTTATAGCAAGTTTTGTAAAAAATGTAAGTCTGCTTGACTATTTTGCTTCAAATTTATTTTCATTAAATATATATTCTTATACTCCGCAGTTAATTACTTCAATATCTAATTTAATTTATTATTACCAGTGGTTGGCTGCAATTACTTTAGCTTTCGCATTAGTACTTTTTATAAAAGATCGAAAAAAATGGTTGCAGGTAATCGTGTTCTTGATCTACATTAATATTTTGCTATCACTCAATTATTTTGAAGATTCAACACTAGACTTAGATTTGGTATATCAGGTGATCTCTGTATTTATACCTATTTTATTTGGTATTACATTTTTTGTTTTATTAAAATTTATAGCTTTTATCATTCCTAAATTCACGTTGAATCTTCCGGTTAGAATAGCGATCACTATAATTTCTATTACTGCGATTATATTCTTTTTAAGTAAAAATCCGCTTTCTAAAGTTCCTTATCAACATAACGTAATGAAGGAGCAAATTATACAAGCCTACGATAAATTAGACAGTAAGCTTCTGCCCTATTCTTACGCTGTCGCAAATACTTATCAAAATGTAGCAATTAGTAAGAACAGTCATTTTTTTATTGATTATTCTTATTTTAATAAAGACTATTTAGTTCAGGATTCGATATATCATAAATTCAAAAAAGATGAAGAATATTTAAAAAGTCATCCTGATGTAATTTTACCTAAAAGCACATTTGTTTTCATCTACAAAGATAACCCTTTAGCAAACGAGGTAACTAATGCAGAAACACAATTAGAAACCAAAGAAAATCTTGAGGTTCTTCGTAAACGAGGAAGAGACGTTAATCTATTCTTCAAAAAAAATCTAGTTGAAGTTTATGAAGTCGTTAATGAACCAAATTCAAGCAAAATAAATGATCTAATATTTTAAATGAAGCAAAACTACCCTCACATATTATTATGGTTTTGTCTTACAATTTTATTAGGCTTGGTGTCTTGTAAAAAAGAGAATATTTATCCAAAATTTAAATCTAAAGAACCCACCAAACAAGTGGTCTATCCCGAATACAGCAAAAATCCGTTAGTAGAATATATTCTTTATACACCAAATGAAGAAAGTGAAAATTGTCATGATCATATTCGAAAAACCTTAGATTATGCTAAGATTCCGTTTAATGCGATCAACCTTAAAGACTTCAATAAAAAAGAGAAAATTAGCAAGTCAACTCGAGTTGTTGTGATTTTTGATATTGGAGTATTAAATAATTCAGCTTATCAAAAACTATTAAAATTTATTGCTAAAGGTGGTACCGTATTTCTGCCCAATTATTCTAGCGATGAAAAATTCGGATTTTTAGCCGGGGTAAAATCAGACGCCGGTTATAATATAGATAAAGAAGCGACCGGATATAATTTTAAAATGAGTTTTTTACCGGGAATGAAAAATAATGTGTTTAGAAATAAAATTCCTCATTTTGGTTTAAAACGTGAAAATTTTAGAGAAGATATTAACGTTTGGGCAACTGCTTATAGCGATGCAAACTATCCTACAATTATACATAATCAGCTAGGTAACGGGCACGTAATTGCATTTAACAGTTCTCAATTTTCTGAGCGTCAGGATCGCGGGATGTTTTTTGCTTCAATTTTAATGGGATTAGAAAATGTACCTTATTCTATTGCAAACGTTTCTAGTATTTTTTTAGACGATTTCCCTGCTCCACTATATGATATTTATGCAGAAACTGTAAAATCTGAGATGAATCTTTCTCAAGCACAATTTTATAAAAATGTGTGGTGGCCGGATATGATCAAACTGGCTAAAGAAGAAAATTTAATTTATTCTACTTATCCCTGTTTTGATTATAGAAATATTACCGAACCTCCTTTTTTATATAAAGAATGGGATCATAAATCTACCACATTAAAAGAAAATGCTAGTGACGCTCCAGATTTTTTAATGAATCGTGCTTTAAAAGAAGATGTAGAAATAGGATTGCACGGCTACAACCACGTATCATTATTAAAAGAAGATTGGCCCAATAAAGACTTTATGGTATTGGCACTAAATTCTGCTGAAAAAAAATGGATCTCTTCCGGTTATGGTAAATTGCCAAGAACTTACGTACCACCATCAAATCATATCGATAGTTTAGGTTTTACCGCTTTACAGCAAGCGATACCTACAATTCGATATAATTCGAGCTTGTATCTGGGAGATTTTGAAGATGGTGGTGGTCGAGAATTTGATCCTGAACCTTACAATTCTCATTTTTATAATTTCCCGAGAATTACTTCTGGTTACGATTTAGATTCTGAAAATCAATTTCTACAGCATTCTTTGTATTTATATACGGGAATCTGGTCGCATTTTATACATCCCGACGATGTTTTTCAAGTTCCAAGTGAAAACAATTTGAGTCATGGAGATTATGGCTATCGTAACTCAAATCGTTTAGGCTGGCGAAACTCTAAAGACAAAAAATTAGGTTTTCTTCCAATCTTTCGAAATTATATTCAGAAAACAAACAAGATTTATCCATTCATTAAATATGAAACGGTTATTAATGCAGCAAAACATACAGAGAATTGGAGAAATAGTAAAGTTGAATATATATTTAAGGAAGATAGTGTGAAAGTAAATTCAACTTTAAACGTAAATGAAAACTATTGGTTTACGTATATCCCTAAAGATAAAATAACCAATACCGAAGAGTTCTTAAATTCAAAAAAATTAAAATTTTCTAAAAGAGAGTTTCTGCAAGGTTATTTATTAAATATCAAAACTAACAAAAAACAACTAAGCCTTCCATATTGTAATAAAAATAATGCTGAAAATTCTTTAGTAGAAAAACAAATTTTAAGTAACTACGCTACATATTTAAGCAATTTTGAAGATATACAGGATGAATATTCAGATATTCCTACACAAGAGCGAATCGCCTCTTTACAACAAAAATTAAATTCTTCATCTTTAACTTATGAAGAGTGGCAAGATCTCTATAAATTGTTAGGTTGGGAAAATCGTGAATTTGAGATTTGGACGTTATTAGAAAATTCTTTTCAGGAAAATCCGTCTAAACAATATGTGAGTTTATCTAGGCTTTTCACCCAAAATAGTGATTACCCAAATTTAGAAACCCGAAAACGCTGGATGTTGCGTCAAGCAATTTATTTTGAAGAAGAACCGGAATTAAAACTTCAATATTTATCTCAGTTTAAAAAAGATTCTATCCCTGACAATTTTACGATATCAGCTGAAAATGTGGTAGAAATTATTGTTGCTGAAGAAAATGAACAAACACAAGAAGAATATCTTTACGGTTTAATTGAACATCAACCTGAATTGGCTAAAGAAGTGCTAACCTTACTTTCTCCTTGTGCCGGTTTTGGAAATAATCTAAGTGAATCTATTGCTTGGTACTATATTCAACATAAAAATTATGATCAAGCTATTTCTTGGAGTAATTGTACCTCAAATATTGCAGAGGAAGAAATAACCGAATGGCGTTTGGCAAATGGAGAATTTTTATTCTTAAAACAAAAAGATTTCCCTCGATATATCGAATTCTTACTGCAGAACAAACCAAAATTTGCTTTAAAAGAAGTTATAAATTTAAATTCTTGTGAAGGTTTCGGCTTAAACTCCCAAGCTACAGATCTAGCTTACGCGTTTGGCGAACAAGGCAGTTTTAGAAAAGCTTTAATTTGGTCTGAATGTGCTAAAAATTTTCCGGAGAACGATCGTTTGCAGTGGTTGTATGAGTTAGGAGATCTTCAAAAATTAGAGGCTGAATATTTCAGTTACATCGAGGCTCATCCTGAAGACGAAGCCATTAAAGCTACGATGGCGCAATTATATTTCTATGCCAATAAATTCGATAAAGCTTGGATGTTAGCTTCAACTTTAAAAGATTCACCTGAAAAAAATCAGTTACAAACCGAACTAAATAAAGAAGTACTTAATATCCCGGAAAAAGACCAGTTTGCTTTACTCGATGTGGAACCCGATTTCTTTCTGCCGGACGTTCGTAAAAACATCGAAAAGAAAAAGCGAATTCAGCAAAATGATTTTATCGAAACCAATTCAGAATTAATTAGTGATTTACTACAACCTACATCGCTCACGAATATCGTGGCTTATGGCGTAAGAGATAAAAAGCTTAATTCGCATACGTTTGGACTTACCCAATACAATGCTTATGCTTTAAATATTGACACTACATCGGTAAATAGAGATCATTATCTCTACGGTGTCCAATATGGCTTTAAGACCAAAGAACGGTATGAAAAATTGAATTACGGGGGTAGCGCTCGAGTAGAATTTAACCAAGACCAAGATGTATTTTATCATCTAACGGCTGAAGCTTCTGTTTCTAAAGATAGTTTATTCAGTTCTTTCCAATTATTTCATCGTCCTGCCATTACGGGACCGGCGTATAGTTTAAATATTTATCAAACCCAATTAAATATTTATGAAGAATGGAAAATTAATTCGCATTGGAATGCCATTGGTAACCTCGAAACCAATCATTACGACGATAAAAATGTGATCGATGCGATGATTTTAGCTAATCTTTCTTATAACATACCGGTCACTAAATTTAGTAGTTTTAATCCTTACGTAGAAGGTTCCGGTTTGTTAGGAAATACAGATCTGGAGCAAGGTTATCCTTACTGGTCGGCCAAAGAACGTTTGTATGGTGGTTTGGGAGTTTCATATAACATTAAAAATGAAACCAAGCAAATTGATATGGGGATTGGCGCGGCGATGTTTTTAGATACTTTTTCTGATAGTTTTCAGCGTTATCGAGGGACTTTAAGTATGCCAGTATTCGATTATCTATTTGTCAATGCAAATGCTGAATTTTTCACGATTGAAAATTTCTATTCCAACAGTTTTCAACTCGGTTTAAAATATTACTTAAACTACGATTAAGTTTTTGTGCTCCTTTCATTTTAGCTACTTTTGTAAGTCCTAAATTTTTTCTTGACGATGGCTGAAGCAACTTTAAATGAATACCTCTATCCTACTTTAAAAAAATATTTTGGTTACGACCAATTTAGACCAAAGCAAGAAGAGATCATCACCAACGTACTCGAGGGTAACGACACCTTAGTAATTATGCCCACCGGTGGCGGAAAATCAATTTGTTACCAACTTCCCGCCTTATTGTTTGAAGGGGTTACGCTGGTAATTTCACCGTTAATTGCTTTAATGAAAGATCAGGTAGATGGTTTAAACGCCAACGGAATTGAAGCAGAATACTTCAACAGCAGTCAAGACAGCCTCAAGCAACAAGAAATTTTAGATCAGGTTGCGCAAAAGAAACTCAAATTATTATATGTCGCTCCAGAAAGTCTTTCGGCATTAAACGATATTTTAAAAGAAAGTTATATTAGTTGTATTGCGATCGATGAAGCCCATTGTATTTCTTCTTGGGGACACGATTTTAGACCCAGTTACCAACAATTAGGTTTTCTAAAACGCTCATTACCTCAAACACCGATCATTGCACTAACCGCCACGGCAGACAAAGCCACGCGCCAAGATATTTTGGAGCAATTAAATATCCCAAATGCGCAACAGTTTTTAAGTTCTTTTGACCGTAAGAATATTAAACTTGAAGTACGTCCTGCAGAAAATCGAGTGAAGCAAATCTTAGATTTTGTTGAAAAAAGACGTGAAGAATCAGGTATAATTTATTGTTTAAGTAGAAAAGGTACTGAAAAACTTGCTGAAAAACTTCAACATAAAGGAATCAAAGCAACTGCTTACCACGCCGGCTTAAGTTTTGAAAATCGCTCCAAAGTACAGGAAGACTTTATTTTTGATAAAACAAAAGTAGTTTGTGCCACGGTAGCTTTCGGGATGGGGATCGATAAATCGAATGTTCGCTTCGTGATCCATTACAATATGCCTAAAAATATTGAAGGCTATTACCAAGAAATTGGCCGTGCCGGTCGTGATGGTTTAGCTTCTAACGCGTTGCTTTTTCATACATATGCTGATGTGATTCAACTAAGAAGGTTTACCGAAGGTGCTTCTAATGAAGATTTACAAAACGCCAAACTCGATCGGATGAAAGAGTTTGCAGAAGCGACCGATTGCCGAAGAAAAATTTTATTGGGCTATTTTGGCGAATATCTAGAAGAAAATTGTGGGAATTGCGACGTTTGTGAAAATCCGCCTCGATTTTTTGACGGAACCATTTATGCTCAAAAAATATTATCCTGTGTGGCAAGACTTCAAAATAGTGAACCCGCAGGTATTGTGATCGATGTATTGCGTGGCGCACAAAATGCAGCGATTCTCTCCAAAAACTATCAACACATTAAAACTTATGGCGCCGGTAAAGAGACCGCTTGGCGAGATTGGCAGCATTACCTTACACAATTGATCAATCAAGGTTTTTGCGAAATTGCTTTTCATCGTCAAAACGCTTTACAATTAACCGATGTGGCCAAAAAAGTTTTATTTGAAAAAGAAAAAGTCTGGCTAACCAAACCTAAAGATCTTAAAGAGCAAACTAAAAAATCTAACGCTCCAACTGCTAAAGAGAAAAAAGTTAAGAAAGAAAGTCTTTTTGAAAAGTTGCGCCAGCTTCGTTATCAAATCTCGCAAGAAGAAGACATCCCGGCCTACTTGATTTTTAATGATGCTACACTTAAAGAAATTGAACGCAAACGCCCGTTAAGTGAAGATGATTTCTTAAAAATTAGCGGAGTTGGTGAGCGTAAATTAGAAGTTTACGGAGATTTATTTATGGCTGAAATTAAAAAATTTAATCAGCAGAAAAAGAAAAAAGCCAATACGCATAAAGTGACTTTAGATCTTTACCAACAAGGTCTCAATGTCGAAGAAATTGCTGAAAAAAGAAACCTGGCAGCAACTACTATTTACTCTCATATCGCAAAACTATATACTGAAAATAAAGGCATAAATATCTTAGATTTCGTAGAACAAGCAACCATCAATCAAATTAAGAAAGCAAAAGCTGCCCTAGATTCACCAGATAGTCTAAAACCCTATTTTGAATACTTCAAAGAAGAAATACCTTACTTTAAAATTCGATTAGCCTTAAGTGCGATCGAAAAAGAAACCACCGCATAAAAAAACAAGCTTCAAAATATGAATTTTGAAGCTTATTCGCTAAGTTGATCGATTAGTAATATTATTTTACCACCATTCCATATAAAAACCTGAAAATACTACAGCTACTGCCAATAGTATGAGAACTATAATTATGAAAGTAGCTCCGAATTTCGTCTTTTTATTATCCTTTAAAATATAATCTTTGTGATTTTGATTTTTTTTTGGATCAGCGGTCATTAATTTTTTGTATTAGTTAGTCTATAAATATAACGAATTTAAATTAAGCCGGTAATAAATAGATGGTTGCAATTGTTAATAAAACCATTAATATAACTGCAATTGAAGATGTATAATTGGTTTTAGAGTTTTCCTCTAAGTTTTCAGCTTGTGTCGTAGGGTTTTGGCTAGTGTTCATCATCATCATTTTTGGTTTCGGGGATGAAATTAGAAATTATATACCAAGTTTATATTAAGGCTTTCTTAATTAAGATAACTTTTAATTTAAATTAAGAAATAGCTTTAAATTTTATTCAATTTTAATTTAAATGTTAAGATTTAGTTAACGGCATAGATTAACCCGCTTTATCTATGGCATTCCAAATACATCTTTGTAGTTTCGCGCTCAAAGAAAGTTAGCTGTTTGGTTAATTTTCAGTTTATTAAAATTGAAAAACAAATTTATGAGTCAAGTAAAAGAAAATGACACTGTAAAAATTCATTATACCGGTAAACTTCAAGACGGTCAAGTATTTGATAGTTCTTTAGAAAGAGATCCTATTGAATTTACCATTGGAGGTGGTCAAATTATACCTGGACTTGAAAAAGGACTTATCGACATGAAAGTGAACGATAAGAAAACTATCGAAATTCCTCAGGCTGAAGCCTACGGTGATGTTCAAAAAGAGCTTTTTCAAGAAGTACCAAAAGAACAATTACCTCAAGAAATTACTCCGGAAGTTGGGATGGGCTTAGTTGCTAAGAATCCTGACGGTTCTGAGCGTCAATTAAGAGTTGCTGAAGTAAAAGACGATTCTATTGTAATTGATGCTAACCACCCTTTAGCAGGTAAAGACTTGATCTTCGACGTAGAAGTGGTAGAGATTAAATAATATTTTCAGAAATATTTCGTTAAATCACAGGTGATAAATTATTGCCTGTGATTTTTTTATTTATAACACTATAAGTTTTATCTATCTTATAATTTGGAAAAACCGATAAAATATGTTATAATGAAAATCGATATCAATTACAAACAAGAAAATATATGAGACAACTTAAAATTACCAAGCAGGTTACCAACAGAGAATCGAAGTCTTTAGACAAATATCTACAAGATATTAGTAAAGTAGATTTGATTACTGCAGACGAAGAAGTTGAGTTGGCCCAGCGCATTAGAGAAGGCGATCAACGCGCTCTCGAAAAATTAACTAATGCGAATCTTAGGTTTGTTGTTTCGGTAGCAAAACAATATCAAAATCAAGGTTTAAAACTTCCTGATTTAATTAATGAAGGAAATGTTGGTTTAGTAAAAGCCGCAAAACGTTTTGATGAAACGCGTGGTTTTAAATTTATTTCTTACGCCGTTTGGTGGATTAGACAATCAATTTTACAAGCCTTAGCCGAACAATCTAGAGTTGTAAGACTTCCGTTAAATAAAATTGGAGTCATTAATAAAATAAATAAAGCTTATTCACATTTAGAACAATCGTTAGAACGACCGCCTTCTGCTCCGGAAGTTGCTAAAGAATTAGATATGCCGGTTTCTCAGGTAAAAGCCGCAATGAAAAATTCTGGTAGACATTTATCGATGGATGCACCGTTTAAAGAAGGCGAAAATGATTCTAATCTTTACGATGTCTTAAGTTCTGGTGAATCTCCAAATCCTGATGATAGTTTGATGCAAGATTCTTTAAGTATTGAGATTAATAGAGCTTTAGATACGCTATCAACTCGTGAAGCCGATGTTATTCGTTTAAATTACGGGATCGGTAATCAACCTGCGATGACTTTACAAGAAATTGGAGATACGTTCGATTTAAGTAGAGAGCGTGTTCGCCAAATTCGTGAAAAAGGAATTAGACGTTTAAAGCACCAGTCTAAAAATAAAATCCTTAAAAAATACTTAGGATAATTGATATAAAAAAAGCGTGATTTAAATCACGCTTTTTTTTTGTTTTTATATTGAAATTACTTTTTACTTACTTCGTTAAGTTTATTTATTTCATCTTCAGAGAGTTGCAATTGTATGGCTTCATCAAATGCTTCAATATGTGAAGATTTAGTAGCACTGGCAATTGGTGCTGTGACGCCTGGTCGATTCATGATCCACGCTAAAGCCACCGCTGCATTGGTAACTTGATGTTCTTCAGCAATTTTATCTAAGACATCTAAAATAGCTAAGCCTTGACGGTTTAAGTATTTCTCTACAAAACCTTTACGTTTTTTGCCTTCAAAATCTTCTTCCTTACGATATTTTCCGGTTAAAAATCCGCTGGCTAACGAAAAATAAGTCGCCACTCCTACTCCATTTTGTTCACATATTTCTTTGATATCGCCTTCAAAATCATTTCTTTCCACTAAATTGTATTGTTGCTGGAAAACTTCATATTTCGGTAATTCATGAACTTTATGAGCGTCTAACGATTCTAACAATCGTTGCGGAGATAAATTAGAAGCACCAATATGATTCACTTTCCCACTTTCAATAAGTTGTTGGTAAGCGCCTAAAGTCTCTTCAACTTTAGTTTTATCGTCGTCCCAATGCGTGTAATACAGATCGATATAGTCGGTTTGCAAACGCTTTAAAGAATCTTCAACTGCTTTTAGAATATAAGATTTAGAAATGTCTTTGTTTCCTTGCCCCATATCTGAGCCTACTTTGGTGTGTAAACTTATTTGATCACGAACACCGCGTTCTTTCATCCATTTACCGATAATTGTTTCAGACTCTCCACCTTCATTTCCTTCAGCCCAGCGAGAATAAACATCGGCCGTATCGATGGTTCGATAACCTTTTTCAAAAAGTTCATCTAAAATTTTAAATGATTCTTTTTCATCTAAAGTCCACCCAAAAACATTACCTCCAAAAATAATCGGATCAGTTTCTAAATTGGAGTTTCCAAATTTTTTCTTTTTCATAGCGAGCTTTTTATTTTTTTCCGGGTTGTGAAGGTCTTACTTCAATTTTACTAGGTAAGGTTCTCTTATTCATTTTAAATAGATCGACCACTAATTCTCCTAAATCTTCAATCTGTATCTTCCAAGCTTCCTCGGCTTTCTTTTCTTCAGGATTATTTCCGTTAAAATGAGTTGAAACCGACCCTGGCATAATGGTAGAAACACTTACCCCTTCATTTCTTAAATCGAGCATCACTGCTTGCGTAAAACCGGTAAGTCCAAATTTACTCGCGTTATAGGCTGCTCCATTAGCGAAGAAATTAGTTCCTGCTAAACTGGAGATGGTAATAAAATAACCTTCAGATTTTTTTAATTCTGCTACCGAAGATTTTATTGTATAAAATACACCTGTAAGATTGGTATCGATAGTTTCTCGCCATTGCTTATCGGTTAATTCTTCAATAGAAGCAAAATGACCAAGTCCCGCATTTGCGATCACATAATCTACTTGACCAAATTCTTTTACAGTGGCTTTGATCGCTTCTTCCTGATCAATTAAATTTCGAACATCTGCTTTTAAGCCTAGTGCTTTTGCTTTATCTGAAGATAATTTTTCTGCCGCATCTTGCGCCGCTTGTAGTGATCTACTGGTGATGGCAACATTTACGCCTTGGTTAATTAAAGCTTGGGCAATTCCAAATCCAATTCCTTTACTTCCGCCGGTAATAAAGGCAGATTTATTTTTTAAAGTATTCATAAGTTTAAAGTTGTTTTAAAATTTAAAGATATAGTAGAATAAAGAAAAAAAGAGAGATAAAAATAGGTTTAGGAAGACTTTAACCTAGAAAAAAATCACTTGTTAAACTTATATCAATTCAACATTAATTTTTATAGATCTCATGTAAATTTCAAGATTAAAACAACTAACCAACTGAAAATGAAAGATTCTACTAAAAAAATTGCAAAATTTGGTTTATTCGCTAAAGGAAGTATTTACCTTATCTCCGGAATATTAACTTTACTTTCTGCTTTGAATATGGGAGGTTCAAAATCGGGAAAATTTAAAGTACTCGATTTTTTAGAAAAACAACCTTTAGGAAATGTTATTCTCATTGTATTGGCTTTAGGTTTAATTTCTTACGCGATATGGCGTTTTATACAATGCTTTAGTGATCCCGAAAATGAAGGTAGCGATACCAAGGCAAGATTAAAACGTGCCGGTTTTGGGATTAGCGGTTTAGTTTATTTAGCTCTAGCTGGAATGGCAATTAAAAAGGTGGTTTCTGGAGCAAGCGGCTCTTCTGGAGGAAGTAATTATGTAGACGTTTTAGGACCTACCGCTGTAACGATTATATTTATTATTATTGGTATTGCATTAGCGGTTAAGGCTATTTTTCATTTTAAAAAGGCCTACCAGAAAAAGTTTATGGATGAATATTCTATACAAGGTCTTAAATACCACAAATTAGCCAAAAACGCGGGGTATTTTGGTTACTATGCAAGAGCTGTAGTTTCTGGGATCATTGCTTTCTTTTTCTTAAAAGCGGGATTATATTCTGGGCAAAATGAAATTAAAGGTACACAAGATGCGTTCTCATTTTTACAAAGTTCAAGTTACGGCGATATTCTTTTAGGTTTAGTTGCGGCAGGTTTGGCTTGTTATGGTATTTTTGTAGTGCTTTTATCGAAGCATAAAAAATTTGATGATTAACATTTTTAGTATATGTTGAAAAGATTTTTTAAGAATAAATGGGTAAAGCCTATTTCCTATTTATTCTTATTTTTTATTATAGCTTTTGCAAGTTTTTACGCCAGTATATATTTTGGTTTTTGGGGAGAAGTTCCCACCAAAAAAGAGTTGAGTGATCTTAAACAAAGTCAGGCCACTCAAATACTCGATAAAGATGAAAAACTTATTGGTAAATTTTATGTATTCGACAGACAAAGTGTTACTTACAACGATTTACCTAAACCTTTGATCGATGCTTTAGTAGCTACAGAAGATGTTCGATTTTACGAACATGATGGGGTTGATAATCAAAGTTTATTACGAGTTTTCTTTAAAACCATTTTACTTTCTGATGAATCTTCCGGTGGTGGTAGTACTATTACCCTTCAACTAGCTAAAAATCTCTTCGGAAGAAAAGATTATGGTTCGCTAGGTATTTTGGTGAACAAAATTAGAGAAAGCATCGTTGCTCAACGAATGGAAGATATTTATTCGAAAAAAGATATCTTAACCATGTATTTTAACACCGTCCCTTTTAGTGATAACACCTACGGAATTGAAAGTGCTTCGCTTAAATTTTTCAACAAACACACCAAAGAACTCAGTTTACCAGAAGCAGCAACCTTAGTAGGTTCTTTAAAAGCAAATCACAGTTACAACCCAAGATTATTCCCCGAGCGTAGCCAATTGCGCCGTGATGTCGTGCTACAGCAAATGGTAAAGTATGGCTACCTTTCCGAAAAAGAAGGTAGCGATGCGATGCAATCTAAAATTGAATTAGATTATCAATATTACGCGCCCAATCAAGGAGTTGCTCCTTATTTTAGAGAAAATATTAAAAAGAAGGTTGAAAAACTTCTTAAAGAAAAAGATTTCTTGAAACCAGACGGATCGAAATACAATATTTACCGTGATGGTTTAAAAATTTACACGACGCTAGATTTAACGATGCAAAAATATGCTGAAGAAGCCATGCAAAAACATATGGCTAAACTTCAGCAAACTTATGAAGATGCTTATGGCAAGCGAGCTCCTTGGCTCACCGACAAGAAAATTTTAGAAAGCAACCTAAAAAAGTTGAAGCGTTACCAACAATTACAAGCGCGAGGTCTTTCTGAAGCTCAGATCAAAGACAGTTTAACTGTAAAAAAGGAAGTTGAATTATTTGAGTGGAAAAAGAATGAAGTCGTACAAGCTTCTACCATCGATAGTTTACAACACTATTTAAAGTTTTTAAATAGCGGAATGGTCGCTTTAGATCCCGAAAACGGAGCAGTTAGAGCATATATTGGCGGCATCGATTATCGTTACTTTAAATACGATCACGTGAGCCAAAGCAAGCGCCAAGTAGGTTCGACTTTCAAACCTTTTGTTTATACCGCAGCAATCGAAAACGGAATGGAACCTTGTACGTATTTTCCGGTGAAAGAGGTTACTTATACCGATATGGATGATTGGACGCCAAAAAATGCCGGCGGACTTAATGACCCTGATCTAAACTACAGTTTAGAAAAAGCCTTGAGTAATTCTGTAAATACCATTGCCGTAAAAGTGATGAATGAAGTTGGTATTGAAAAGGTTATCGATCTTGCTCATAAAATGGGAATTGAAAGTGAAATTGAAGAAGTACCATCGATTGCTTTAGGAACCGAAAATCTAGGCTTATTAGAACTTGCTAAGGCTTATACAAGCTTTGTAAACAAAAGTAAACCCACTACTCCACTGTTTATCACTAAAATTGAAGATAAAAACGGAAATCTTATTTTTGAAAAGGAAGCTGAAGAAGAAGAACCTGAACAGGTTTACAGCGATTATACGCGACAAGTGATGTTAGAGTTTATGAAAGCTACCATTAATGAAGGTACGGCTACAAGAATTAGAAATACCTACGGATTAACTAACGACATTGCGGGAAAAACCGGAACCACTCAAGATAATAAAGACGGCTGGTTTGTAGGAATTACTCCGAAATTAGTTACGGTAACTTGGGTAGGAAACGACGATCAGCGTATTGGTTTTAGCAGTACCGGTATTGGTCAAGGAGCGAACTCGGCATTACCGATTTTTGGTGAATTTATGCAAGTACTCAATCGTGATGAAGATTTTAACTCGATTACTCAAGCAAAATTTGAAACGCCAGATGATGAAGTCTTAAAAGATCTAAACTGTGAACTTTCTAAAGAAGATGGTTTCTTTAAGAAATTGTTTGGTGGTGAAGATGATAAAAAAGAATTTAAGAAAGAGAAAAAGAAAAAAGGCGGCATTTTCTCTTTCTTAAAAGGCAAAAAAGATGAGGATTAAAATTCTTCTTCTACTAATTTCATATTCACAATAGCACCTGCTACATTACCTGCGTTTACCGCATTAGCAATCGATCTTAACATGATTGTATTGTCACCGGCAGCATAAACACCGTCTATACTTGTTTCTTGCATAAAGTTGACTTGAATATGCCCCATTTCGGTAAATGCACAACCTAGATCTTCTGCAATTGATGAACTTTGGATAAACGGAATTCTTGCATATAAGGCTTTTAGGGTTAACTCTTCTTGATTTGTAAAAATTACCTTTTCTAAGTTTCCTTCTGTTTGTGAGAATTTAATTATAGGTTCTTGTATGATCTCGATATTATTTTTTTCAAATTTCTTTAACTGATCTTCCGTAAAATTTTGATGACCATTGGTTAAGATTTTTAGTTCATTAGTAAGATTTTTTACTAAACCGGCCAAATGATAAGCATCATCTGTATTTGCGAGAATAGCGGTTTTTTCATTTTTAAATTCATAACCGTGACAATATGGGCAGTGAATAATTGTTTTACCCCAACATTCTTTAAAACCATTGATATCTAAAAGCTGATCTTTTACACCCGTTGCTAAAATTATTTTTTTTGCCGTATAATTTTCTCCATTATCAACTTCAACTGTAAAAAAATCTTTCTTTTTTTCAACTTTATGAGCAAAACCTTTTTCAAATTTTATACTTGAATAAGCTAAAACTTGTTCTTTTGCCATTGCTGAAATTTCTGAAGGCTTTTTACCGTCGTGGGTAATAAAGTTATGAGCTTCAGGTGTAAATCGATTACAAGGTTCACCTCCATCGATAATTAAGGTTTTTCTTAAAGATCTTCCTAAGGCCATTGCTGCAGAAAGACCGGCAAAGCTCCCTCCTATTATAATTACTTCATAATTTTTCATCTAGAATTTATTTATCGCAACAGTGTCGCATTTTATTCAAAGATAATAATTATCCTTATTATTGCAACTTAGTAGCGATAATATGAAAAGAAGAAATACACAATTTAAATCTGAAATTTTCGACTTATTACAACAATCTAATCATGCTTTAAACCACGAAATGATTACTGAAGCGCTGAATCTAAAGATAGATCGCACAACCATCTATCGAATTTTAAATAGCTTTTGTGAAGACGGAAAAGTGCATAAAATTATTGGCGACGATGGAAAACAATATTTCGCCTATTGTGAAAATTGTAAGAAAATAAAAAACAAACATTCTCATAAACATTTGCATTTTAGATGCCTGTCTTGCGGGAAATTAGAATGTTTAAAGCAAAGAATAGATGTTGATCTACCTATGGGCTATGATGGTAAAATGTATAATTTTTTAATTTCGGGTTACTGCAATACTTGTAATGCCGTTACTGAGTAAGAGAATCAAATTCTTTCTGATTTTTTTCTTTCGGAGGCCCTTTTAATTCTACTTCTAAAATATTGGCAGGATCCCATTCTCCTTCATTAGAGATGAACATTTTACCTTCAGGTGAAAAAGTTAAACCTTCGGGTTGTGGAAAATCATCCGGATTAAAAATATAAAGATCTTTTGCGTTCCAGTTTTTATCTAAAATTAAAAGCTTTCCGATTACTCCATCAAGCATATAAATTTCACCGGTTTTAGGATGAATATTGATTTCTGAAGTTCTAAAAATCTTAGCACTACCTGCGTTTTCTAAGCCTTCAAATACCGGATTATCATAAGTAAGTTCAAATACAGGTTGTTCGGTTAAAGTATTTGTAGCCAAATTAAATTCAAATACGGGTTTAAATCTATTTTCGTTTCCCGGACCATTACTTTTGGCTGCCAATAATAAGCGGTTATTTTTTTTATCGTAACATAATCCTTCAAAATCAAATTTGTACGAGAGATTAGTTTTAAAATGTTCAATTTTAGGATTTTTTACGGTAATATCGTCGATCTTAAACAGATTACCATCACTTCGTAAAACGTAAGCTTTATTTTTAATAGTAGTAATTCCTTCAAAATCATCATTATCTGCGAAATTTATTCGATTTTCAATTCTTTCACTTACTAGATTATAAATAAAAATATCACCTACTTCATCTTGTACACAAGCAACACGCTCTTCATCTAAATAAGATATCCCGGAAATTTCTTCTAAAACCCTGGGTAATTGCCACTTGTTTACAATCTTTATTTGACTAGAATCAGTATATTCTATATAGTATTTGTCTTTTGAGAAATAATAAATAATACCTACAAAGACTAAGATCCCGACGGTAATAAAAAATGGCGGACTTTTAAAATAACCTTTCATACGATTTTTTATTATTGATGGTTTTTAAATTTATAGACACTTGATATAACCAATTTAGTTGTTCTGAAATTAATTGAACTTCTTGCATTTTTGTTCTTAATGAAGAACTTATATTGTCTTTTCCTGCTTCTATTTCTTGTTCTCGTTTAAGCGATAACTTTTTACTTTCTTTATCTAAATAAGAATCTGCATCTTTTAGAGTAAGCTCTTCAGAATATTCTAAGTTAACTTTTTGATTAAGTTTTTGCATAGCTTCTTCTAAATTTTTTAAGATATAACTTACATAGGTTTCAAAATAAATTGAAGCTTCGGTTGTTTTATGCGTTCTAATAAAGGTACCTAAACTTGCCAAAGAGGTTAAAAAAGTATAGTTAAGTACTGTGTATCTGTAAATTGAAGCATATTGTTTTTGGTTAGATTTTGGTTCTTGAGAAGTTCGTTGAAAAGCAGCACTTAAATTTCCCATCGCTAAGAAAGCCTCTTTTCTTGACAATTTATAGGAGTTTGAGAGTTTTTCTTTGTTATGGTAGTAAATGTCAATTTCTTTAAGATAGGCAATATTCTTTTGAATGGTATTAACGATGGTTTTTTCAATTTCTAAATGTTCCCAAGCCGGTAAAATAAATTTATTACCAATTATCGCTAAAACAGCACCAATTATGGTATCTATAATTCTAAATTGTACCACATTAATAGCATTAGGTTGTATTAATGCATAGAGAAACACCACCATTAGCGTGATAAATGTTGCGGCACCAACATAATTTTTTTGAAGCATAGAAAATGCCAAGATCAAACTTATCACTCCGCAAACCACATAAACCCATTGATTTTCTATAAGAAGTACAATCCCAAGCGCTAAAATACCTCCAATTACAGTACCGATAATTCTTTGCTTAGAACGTTCTTTAGTTAACCCGTAATTGGGTCTCATAATCACGACGATCGTAAGTAAGATCCAATACGAATTTTGAAGATGAAAAAAATGACCAATTAAAATACCTACGATCATTAAAATTGAAAGTCTTAAACTATGTCTAAAAATGGTTGATGAAATACTGAAATTCTCTTTTAGAATTCTAAATGAATAGTCTGTCGGGGTTATAAACTGTTCGATCTTCTTATGCCCTAGACTCACTTTATTACGTTCGTTTATTGCTAAAAGAACACGTTCGATCGATTGTATTTTTTCTAATTGTTTTTCTTCATAATCGATTAAATTTCGCATTAATAGAAGCATCGATCGAGACTCCGGGTAAGGTTCTGTTTTGCGATAAGTATCTATTAAAGCTTCAATATGCTCAAAGAGATCTTTTACTTCTCTATTTTTTGAAAATTGTTTACCATCGATCAAAAACTCAGAAATCGCTTGTAATCGACCGCTCATTAAATTCAGTAACTTTTCAATTGCCGAAATAAATTCGGGATAGTTTTCATTCAGCTCATCGACTTTTTTAAAATTAACGGGATGTGCTATGCTTAATTCTAGAATATCTACTAATTCGATAAAAACTAAGATCTTTCTTCTAGATGAATTTGATCGACCGGAACGCTTTCTGTTTCCTATTAAATTTTCACGTAAACTTTCGTGAAGTTCATTAATTGAAATTTGAAGGTTAAATTGTTCTTTAAGTAAATTTTCTCGTTCATTTTTATTTGCCAGTTTTGCTCTTATCGCTAAAAATTTGCCGGTAAGTTCTGCGGTTTCTCCTAACAATAATTCTTGATGCTTTTCTGGTCTTAATATCCAATAAATACTGGTGATAAATATAAACCATAAACCACCTGCGGCAATTAACCCAACGTGCATTAATAAATGATCACCACCCAAATTTGCAAAACCAAGTACAAATGCAATAAGCCCTGTAAAAGTGACTAAAGAAGCTCTAAAACCATAAACTGAGAGATAGGCTATACAGAAAATTACCACGAAATATATGGGCAATTCCAGCCAAATATTTTGTTGTAAGAATCCGCCGAGCAATGTAACTCCTACCCCAAGTAATAAAGCTGAAAGCATACCAAATAATCTATGTTTTAAATTACCAGGCACATCACTAGGAGCTACTAAAAAAGAACCCATTGCTAAACTTACTCCAATAGGGATTGCGTTAAAATAATAAGCTACTGAAACTTTTAAAACGATATCGAATGCTAACAACATTCCTTTAGAAAAATCTGTGGTTGAGACATATCGTAGAAAATTTGTTTTTTGCTGCTGAAAATTCATTTAAACGCTTTCAATAATTTTTGACAAAGTTATTTAAACCTCCATATTTTTAAGTTTCTTTAAGAATAGTTTATAAGGAAAAAAAACTTTTTAATCTTTCGAACTACTTGGCTTTACAAACAATCGATATTATTTTAGCAAAAAATTTCTAACAATGGAACTAGAAAATATTACCCGGTATTTTTATAACTTATTTATAGAGTTGGGATGGTCACAAAGTTCTGCCAGTTTGGTAAATGTAATTTTAAATACGACTATACTACTTCTAATCACTTATGTATTTAATAGAATTATTAGAAACATTTTTAAAAAGGTATTAGGTAATATTTCAAAAAAGACCATTTCTGAATTTGACGATTATCTATTTCATAATAAAGTATTACTCCATTTTTGTCATTTACTTTCAATATTTGTGGTGAAACGAATAATGCCCGTGATTCTTGAAGATTACGAAAGTATAAAAGATGAAGTTGCTGTATTTTTAAGGATAGTAACCGTTATTCTTGTGATCTGGTTAATACGTAGTGTTTTACTAACTATCAAAGATTATTTAAAATCCCTCAATAGCTTTAAAGATAAACCGATAGAAAGCTATTTACAGGTTTTTTTAATCTTTTCGTGGAGTATTGGTTTTATTGTGATTTTCTCCATTCTCACAGGAAAATCTATCATCGAATTTTTAACTGCCTTAGGAGCGATCTCTGCAATTATCTTACTCATTTTTAAAGATACAATTTTAGGGTTTGTAGCCAGCATTCAAGTTTCTGTAAACGATACAGTTAGAATTGGCGATTGGATCACGATGGAAAAATACGGTGCCGATGGTGATGTGATCGAAATTAATCTGGCTTCAGTTAAAGTGAGAAACTTCGATAATACCATAACAACGATCCCAACTTATTATTTAATTTCAGATTCTTTTAAAAACTGGCGCGGAATGAGTGTTTCCGGTGGAAGAAGAATTAAAAGAGCACTCTTAATACAAGCAACAAGTATTCATTATATTAATGATGAAGAATTACAGAAGTTTAGACAATTTGAATTAATAAGCGATTATATCGATAAACGACAAGCCGATATAGATGCTCATAACTCGAAGAATAATGTCAATAAAGAAGTATTGTTAAATGGTCGAAATATGACCAACTTCGGGGTTTTTAGAAAATATGTCGATGCCTACCTAAATCAGCATTCTGCCATTAATAAAGATATGATGATCATGACGCGACAATTAGACCCAACTGCGCAAGGTATTCCGTTAGAGATTTATGCCTTTAGCAAAGATAAAGTTTGGCAAAATTATGAACATATTATTGCAGATATTTTCGACCATTTATTAGCAGCAACTCCTTACTTTAATTTAGAATTATACGAACTACCTACAGGATACGATTTTAGAGAATTAAGTAAAATGAACCCGACCTACAAAGGTTAATTTTATTAACTAATGTTTACCATTTAATTATTGTGTGGCGTTAAATTACCTCTTATTTTTACGCCTATTACTATGAAGAACAAGCGCCCAACAAACCGAAAACCTAAGTGGAAACTTCTACACCAATATTACTCCTATACAGGATTTTATAGTTTTGTAGGAAAAAGTTTATTAAAAGCAGCGGTACCAATTTTAATATTTATTGTTGCTTTAATTTGTGTTCATTTTTTCGTGATCGATATTAATGACATTCTTATTTATATCACCGATAACTTTCCTCCACTGGGAGTTTTATCTGTATTTTTTGCTTCAGAATCTATATTAGGTTTAATTCCGCCGGAAATATTTATTGCTTGGGCAGGTAAATCTGCTCATCCAGAATGGTATTTAGCAGCTATTGCAACACTTTCTTACTGCGGTGGTATAATTTCTTATTTTATAGGAAGAGGTATTGCCAGCATCCCTTCTGTTTTTGTTTACTTAGAAGTAAAAATGGCTAAGCATATTAAAAATATGCGTAAATGGGGAGGTTTTTTAATAATCGTTGGAGCATTACTTCCTGTACCTTTTTCAATTTCGAGTATGGCTGCAGGGATTATTAAATTTCCATTTGGTAGTTATCTTTTATTTGGGTTATTACGTTTCTTACGTTTCTTCTTGTATGGCGTCGCAATTTTTGGCGCACTCGATTAATTTGAATTTTCAATTATATTTCAACATATAAAAAAAGCCAGATTCTAAAATCTGGCTTTTTCATTTTATAAATTAAATGCTTCGCTAATTAATCCTGAAACATTTCGTTAATTCTAGATCTTAATTTACGGTTATAATCTTCAAACAACCAATCTCTATAGTTTTTGGTGTTATTGATGATACAACGAGAATAACGTTTTACACGATCACGAATATCATCGCCCAACTCACGGGCTAATATTCTGGCATCAAAAACATCTTCACTATTTTCTGCACACATTTGCGCGTGTTGATCGATCGATTCTTCTAATACCTTTTTCGATTTCTCTCCGTTATTTACAGCCGCTTCATAAGCTTCTTTAATATCGAAATCTATATTGTCAGAATTTTTAAACATCTCACTTACCTTATATTATCAAATGATTGGGCGTGGTTCTCGTAAATTACCGGGTAAAGATGAATTTAGTGTGATTGATCTCGGTAACAACGCTGCTCGATTTGGACTATGGGATGCTCCGGTAGATTGGCAATTGATCTTTAAAAACCCGGATTACTTCTTAGAGAATATCACTTCAGATGAAGATATTGAACGTGAGTTTAAATATAAAATGCCTGAAGAAGTTCGTGAGCTGTTTAAAAATTCTGACAATATAGATTTCGATATTAAAGAAGCTTATGAAGCGGCTGTAAATAACGG
>JYMV01014815.1_pt1 | contig 30299 bp, 23 predicted proteins | sample 338911 | NCBI WGS metagenome assembly JYMV01 (sample SAMN03354496, study PRJNA234377) | hydrothermal vent metagenome | biome: Deep sea; feature: Hydrothermal plumes at the Eastern Lau Spreading Center, Western Pacific Ocean; material: Seawater | place: Tonga | collected 2009 | depth 2000 m m
ATTGGCATGACAACTCCTGTTCTTGGTGCAGTTGTCAGGTACAAAATTCCAGGGCTCCCATTGTTAATGATCATATTTTTATTTTATTACAACAAGGATAGAGCTATAAACAAGTTTCCTATTCTAAAATTTCTCAAGTCTTGAATCGCTTGAAGTACTTGTGCATTTTATTATTCATCACATCCTGTTCAATGAAGGAAGAAGTAGACCTTATCATTAGAAACGCAAAGATTTATACCGTTGATAATAATTTCTCAATAATAAATGAAATGGCCATCCATAATGGAAAGATTGTTGCGGTGGGTACAACAAACCAGGTTCTTGATGACTATACTTCTGCAAATATCATCAATGCCAAAGCCGGATGCATTTACCCTGGATTCATTGACGCTCATTGCCATTTCCTGGGTTATGGACTCAGCTTGCAACAAGTTAATCTGTCAGGAACTAATTCTTTTGAGGAGGTTATTGACAAGGTTGTTGCGTTCTCAAAAGAAAATAAGTCCGATTGGATAACAGGAAGAGGTTGGGATCAGAATGACTGGAAAATCAAAAATTTTCCTGCTAAAGAAAAGCTCGACAGCTTGTTTCCGAACAGGCCGGTATTTATTAAAAGAATTGATGGGCATGCAGCTTTGGTAAATAAAAAGGCATTGGAGCTTGCAAAAATCACTTATGACACAAAAGTTAAAGGTGGAATTATTGAAAAAGCAAATGGTTCTCTTACAGGAATTTTGATCGACAATGCAATTGATCTCATACAGGCTGTGATTCCAAGCCCTACTGAGGCACAATATAAAACAGCCCTGATAAATGCAGATCAAGATTGCCTCGCCGTTGGGCTAACTACCGTGGATGATGCGGGACTTGACAAGAATATGGTAGAACTTATTAATCATATGCATCAAGAGAATACCCTTAAAATGAAAGTCTATATAATGCTTAATCCAAACCAGGAGAATCTAAGTTATTTTTCTGAGCATGGACATTTAATAACAGAAAAGCTGACAGTCCGCTCATTCAAATTTTATTCAGATGGGGCTTTAGGATCAAGAGGAGCATGTTTATTATCTCCATACTCAGATGATCCGGATCATACTGGCTTGCTGGTAAATGAACCATTGTATTTTGAAGAAATGGCCGATAAAATTTATAATATGGGATTTCAGATGAATACACACTGCATAGGGGATTCTGGCAACCAAATGATACTAAATATTTATGGTAAAGTACTAAAGGGCTCAAATGACCTGCGATGGAGAATTGAACATGCACAAGTAGTCCATGAAGCAGACTTTGAAAAATTTGGAAAGTATAATATCATACCATCCATTCAAGCGACACATGCTACGTCTGACATGTATTGGGCAAAAGACAGGTTAGGTTCAAATAGGATAAAGGGTGCTTACGCCTATAAGCAACTGCTAAAGCAAAATGGCATGATTGCAGGTGGAAGTGATTTTCCAATAGAAGGTATTAATCCCCTCTTAGGATTTTATGCAGCAGTAGTACGAAAAGATTTGCAGGGGTATCCCAAAAATGGTTTTCAAATGGAAAATGCAATATCTAGAAAAGAAGCTTTGAGATCTATGACTATTTGGGGCGCAATGGCCAATTTTGAAGAAAATACAAAAGGCAGTTTGGAGGTTGGAAAAAGTGCCGACTTCGTAATTTTGAATAAAGATATAATGGAAGAAGATTTAAGTGACATTTCTTCATTCAAAGTACTTAACACGTTTATTAATGGGGAACAAGTATATAAGATTAGAAGATGAGATCTTTCCATCTTTTATTTCTAGTGTATTTATTCTATTTTTGTTCTCTTTTAATAATCATTTATTTTAGCAAAAATTACTATGAGTCTTAAATCACCCTTAGAAATGCTCTACCAATGGGAGAGCGAAACACCCAATAAAGTATATCTGCGTCAACCAATTAATGGCGTGTATAAAGAATGGACATGGAAAGAAACAGCTGCCGAGGTAAGAAAAATGGGTGCCGTTTTGAAAGGATTAAACCTTCCCCCTCAAACTAAGATAGGAATATTATCAAAAAACTGTGCACATTGGATCATGTCGGACCTTGCAATTATGATGTCTGGACACATTTCTATTCCCATGTACCCAAATCTATCCCCAAATAGTGTCAGGCAGATTTTAGATCATAGTGAAACAAAAGTTCTTTTTGTTGGTAAACTTGACGATTACGAATCCATGAAACCAGGGGTACCGGAGGACATGTATTGTATTACATATCCGTTCTATTCAGAAAGTGGCTATGACACTTGGGATGACCTTACGGCAAATGTTGAACCAATATCAGAGAACTTAATCAGAGACCCTGAAGATCTGGCAACTATTATTTACACCTCTGGCACCACGGGAATACCAAAAGGTGTTATGCATAAGTTTTATAATTTTTCGTTTGCTTCTACCCATGCAATAAATACTGTAAAAGTAGGACCTGACGATACGTTCTTTTCTTACTTGCCACTATGTCATATTGCTGAAAAAATATTAGTTGAAATGGGCGGAATGTATTCAGGCGGCAGAGTTGACTTTGCTGAATCATTGGAGTCATTCGCGCAAAACCTAGCCTATTCATCACCAACAGTGTTTTTAGGTGTGCCTAGAATTTGGGCCAAATTCCAACAAGGAATATTGGGAAAGTTACCCCAGAAAAAGATGGACATGCTCTTGGGTATTCCTATTTTAGGAGGACTTATAAAGAAGAAGGTTAGGAAAGGCCTGGGTTTAAACGATGCCAAGAATGTCTTTACTGGAGCTGCACCAACACCAGCCGCTTTGATCATTTGGTTTGAAAAGCTTGGGATCCGAATACAAGAGGCTTATGCTATGACTGAAAACTGTTGCTATTCTCACGTTACTCTAAACGATAATATTAAAATTGGATATGTTGGAACTCCATTGCCTCATTGTGATGCAAAAATCTCTGAAGATGGAGAAATCTTAATTAAACATGAGGCCCTGATGGATGGCTATTATAAAGAACCCGAGTTAACTTCAGAATCGTTTACCGCTGACGGTTATTTGCGTACTGGAGACAAAGGTGAAATTGATCATGAAGGATTTTTAAAAATAACAGGAAGGCTTAAAGACCTCTTTAAGACGGCAAAAGGAAAGTACGTTGCGCCGGCTCCCATAGAACTTAAGATAGAAGCGAATAATGATATTGAACAAGTTTGTGTGGTTGGCTCAGGACTTCCTCAACCACTTGCATTGATTGTTTTGTCTGAAGAAGGAAGAAAAAATTCTAAAGATGAAATTGAAACTAGTCTTACAAATACGCTGGAATCAGTCAACAACCAGATAGATCATCATGAAAGCATGAAAAAGTTTATTGTAATGAAAGAAGAATGGACCATTGAGAATGGAATATTAACACCTACCATGAAAGTAAAACGAAATGATCTTGAAAAGGTACATGCAGGAAAATATGAGACATGGTATGAGGAAGATGGAAGTATTCTCTGGGAATAGCAGACCTTACGACCTAAGAAACTATGACATCATTTAGAAACAAGAACATTCTCATTACTGGAGGAGCGAGTGGTATAGGAAGATTAATGGGCGAGTATATGGCTCAAAAAGGAGGCACCATTATTTTATGGGATATCAATAAGAAAGCTCTAGAAGAAACGAAAGAAGATATTAGCAAAAAAGGAGGAAATGTACATGCTTTCTTATGTGATGTAACTGATAAACAAAAGGTTTACGAAACGGCAGATAAGCTAAAGGAAACCTGTGGAAATCTTGACATCCTTGTAAACAATGCAGGCATAGTTATTGGCAAGCCTTTCTGGGAATGTTCTGATGAAGAGATCGAGAAGACAATGAATGTCAATACTATGTCCATGTTTTGGACAGTAAAAGCATTTCTTCCAGATATGATAAATGCCAATGCAGGCCATATTGTAACGATTTCTTCTGCTGCTGGAATTGTAGGTGCCTCTAGACTTACTGACTATAATGCTAGTAAATTTGCTGCTTTTGGATTTGATGAATCTTTGAGAATGGAATTTAGGAGCAGGAAGATGAAAATACGAACAACCATCATTTGCCCCTATTTTATCAATACAGGAATGTTTAAAGGTGTGAAAACCAGGTTCAGTTGGTTGCTGCCAATTTTAGATGAAAAAGTAGTCGCGAAGAAAATTGTAAAAGCTATAGAGAATAATCGAAGCAGGCTTATCATGCCGGGAATAATATATTCTTCATGGTTAATGAGATATTTACCCGTTTCCGTTTTTGACTGGATTGCAGAATTTTTAGGGGTCTCTAGTGCAATGGAAAAATTTGTTGGGCGAAAAGAGGAAATGCATACTATTTCTTAGCATTCTTTCCATTCAAAAGAAACTTCATCAAATCTTTTACCGACTTTTCTGGTATTTCCTCCATAGGAATGTGCCCCACACCTTCATATATTATCAGTTCTGAATCAGGTAATTCATTTTCAAAAGCAAGTGCATTTTTCACTGTCACCCAGTTATCCATTTCCCCCCACATAATCAGTGTTTTATGTTTGATCTCTTTTATCCTATCAAAATGAATCTCATACTTAGTATTTGCCAATGCAACAAATGCTTCTCTGTTACCTCTTCTTGTTACCATATCATAATATCTATCAATCATCTCCTCTTTAACCTTTTCCTTATCCCCAAAAACTTCTCGTACAAACCTGGCAACCAACGTTCTGGGAGTCACAACTTGCATAACTCTACTAACAAATGGAGTCCTTGCAATTATAAATGGTAATGGTATTCGTTGATCAATAAAACATCCCGCAGCACCTATTAAGATTAGCTTATTAACTCGTTTCGGATATTTCACGGCATACTCCCAAGCCATCCATCCACCCAATGAACTACCAGCATAATGACAGCTTTCAACACCTAAATTGTCCTGAAACTTCTTAAGAAAACGCATATAGGTATTCAAGGTGTATCTCCCATTTTTGGTGGGCCCCGTTAATCCAAAACCAGGCAAATCCAAGCGAATAACCCGGTACTTTCTCTTTAGTTTATTGGTCCAATCTTCAAATGTATGTAAAGAGGAGCATGCTCCATGGATTAGCAAGATAACCTCACCTTTTCCTTCATCTCGATAATGCACCATCATCTGATTCATCTTCATGAATCTAGATTGCTTATTTGTATACTTTTCTATGGTATGCATCCAGAACAATATTGTAAAATAAAGTTTACTTTTGCAAATAAACAGGCCAAATGTTTTTAACACCTCTCCAAAAAATAGACACTCGTAATCTTTCAGAGGATGAATTAATGAAATTAGTCGATAAAAATAAAAACATATATACTGATTTTTTTGACTTTGATTACCTAAAGAGCCTTATTGACAATATTTGCATCTTCTTTGACAAGTTTTATTTTAGATCCAGATTTATAGGATTTGAAAGTATCCCTGAGAGAAACAATCCTGATAGGCCCCTAATCTATGCGAGCAATCATTCAGGAATGGCTTTCCCATGGGATGCAATGATGTTTGGTGCAGGATTATTGCAGCTTAACAATCTCGATCAAAAAAAATCCATTCGAGGATTAACAGCTCCCATGCTCTCACAAACAAAATTAATGCACCCATATCTAATTGACGACCTGTGGAAACGTGCAGGGGGTGTAGATGCCACATCTTTGAATTTTGAGACGATGATGCAGTACCAGGATTCAAATCTTCTTATATATCCTGAAGGCGTTCCAGGTATTGGGAAGGGGTTTGATAAAAAATACCAACTGCAGCGGTTTTCAACCTCTTTTATCAGAATGTCAATTAAGTATAAAACTGATGTTATTCCTGTTTCAACCGTAAATGCCGAATATATTAATCCTTATAGCTATAATTCTACTACTGTTACCCGATTAGTAAATAAAATAGGCATGCCCTTTTTACCTCTTGGGCTTTCTCTCCTGTTGGTACCCTTGCAACCCTGGGCATTTTATATGGCCTTTCCCGCTAACCTTACCTATGTAAGAGGCAAAACCATTAAGCCATATGAGATGGTTGATAAACCTTTTGATGAATTATGCAGAGATGACTTTGTTCTAATTGCTGAAAAGGTAAAGGAACAAATGCAGGAAGATCTGAATAAAGCTGTGGAAAAATATGGCAAACATCCATATAAAACGAGTGGACTTATTAAAATTTTCATTAAAAACCTATCAAAAATACCTTATATTCTTCCGTCTGGCTGGGCTTTGATGTTCCTTGAACATGAACGGCTGTTTACAAATGGGAATGGGAAGCCTGTAAAAATGAAAATTACCTTCTTTTCATGGATTATATGGCTATTCAAAAACCCACAGTCACTTTTCTTTTATATTCCATTTTTAGGTTGGATTCCTTTAATTATACAAATAGCAAGAAAGAAAAATTAATTAGGACAGTCAATAATTACGGAATAAAGAAAACAATTGGTGTAATAACAAAACCCTAACCCTTGCTTTCTGCCATAATTGCATAAAATACCTGCTTAACTCTGCCATATTTGCATAATTTTTAGGCGATTATGGAATTATTTCCATTGGCATAGCTGTTGTAGTATGCGTGCATAACTATATAAAAATATTTTTTAACCAGTTTTGCTAAAATATAAAAGCCGAACACAAATTAAATAAATCATGGAAAATCCATTAAAACAATTCCTTTACGCAGGTATAGGACTCGCTTCTTTAACAACAGAAAAAGTACAAAGCACTTTGGATGAATTAGTTGAAAAAGGAAAAATATCAGATTCAGAAGCTAAGAAAGTAGCTGAAGACGTTATTGAGAACCTTAACGGTAAAAGAGACGAATTCGAAGAAAAGCTTGGTGACATCATTAAGAATGTAGCTGACAAGTTAAATTATGTAAAAAGAGATGATTATGACAACTTACAGAAGAGGGTAAAAGACTTAGAAAGTGAGTTGGCTAAGACTAAAGCAAAGAAAACTGCTACAGTTAAGTAAACATTTTCTCAAAAATAACGTAGAAAAGCCGGGATTTGGAATTTCCATACCCGGTTTTTTTATTTTACATGATAGCATAATAGGTGCAGAACAAAATTAGCTTAGTATTGCACCTGATTAAATTCCGCAGCGTAAATGATCTTTGAAAAGACCATACAGAACATTAAGCGAATCCGAGATGTTATCCGGATAATGGGTAAATATGGATTTGAAGATGTTGTTGCAAACACCTCTTTGACTAAGCTAATCCCTAAAAACAAAAGGTTGTCGTGGCAAAGGTATGATCGTCCTGTTTTAGAGTATTCCCGATGGGAAAGAATCAGAATGTGCTTTGAAGAGCTTGGTGCAACATTTGTAAAGCTTGCCCAAGTACTTAGCGACCGGCCTGATATCCTTCCTGAACCACTTATTAAAGAATTCCAAAAACTACAATCCCAGGTAAAGCCTTTTGAATATGAGAAAGCCATTGAGATTATTGAATCTGAAACAGGAAGAAGGGTTGAGGATATTTTTGAGACAATTGACGAAACCCCTATAGGGTCTGCATCTATTGGGCAAGTATATAAAGCAAAACTAAGGTCAGGAGAAGATGTTGTCGTAAAAGTGCAGAGACCAGGTGTAAAGGAACTGGTAGATACTGACCTGCGAATTCTTACTGAAGTAGCAAAAAGAGGTGAGGCCTATTTCGAAAAACATGGCATTACCAACATTTTGGATATTGTCAATACTTTCAGAAAGACCATGGAAAAGGAAATGGATTATAACCATGAAGCAAGGTCCATTGAACAATTCCGGATTTACTATAAAAAGAATAAGGACTTTTATGTACCAAAAGCATACAAAAACCATACAACTGAGAAGGTAATGGTGATTGAATATGCTGAAGGATGCAAGATAACCAATATTAAGCAGCTTAAGGAATGGAAAATAGCCCCGGACAAACTTGCAGAAAGAGGGATGCACATTTATCTGTCTCAAATATTTGAGCACGGTTTCTTTCATGCCGACCCTCACCCCGGAAATATTATCATCAAAAAATCTGGTGTTATCTGCCTTATTGATTTTGGCATGGTTGGCAAACTTGTAAAGCGCGACAAATATGCAATTGCTGGAATATTTATAGGTATGGCTCAGCAAAATGCTGAAAAAATGGCCAACAACCTCAGGAAACTGTCTTATAAAAATGAAATAACTGACCCAAGGATATTTGAAAATGATGTAAACGAAATAATTGAGGATTTTGCCTCACTGGATGTTAGTGAAGGCAGTATGGCAGATTTAATCCCCAGATTGCAAAAGCTAGTATATGATTATAAAATGCAGCTCCCCGGAAGTATTTTTCTAATCTTAAGGGCTCTTGCCATTTTGGAAGGTATTGGAAAACAAGTATCGCCCTCAATGAACATTTACGATCATTTAAAGCCTTATGGCGTTAGTATTCTAAAGGAACAGTATTCTGTTGAAAATATTACTGATGAAATCTTTCATCGGATGACACAAATGAATTCTTTCATCAGAAGCTTCCCTTATGAAGTAAATGAAATTCTGAAAAACGTCAGGGAGGGAAAATTAAAAATTGAAGTAGAAGATTGGGAAACCAAGAAATTAACAAAAAAAATTGACCTGGCAGCAAATCGCTTGGTACTGGCTTTTCTTATCTCGTCTCTTATAATTGGTTCTGCTATTATAATGATGGCCAACCTTGACCCAAACGATGAAATTCCAGGGCTTAGCATGATTGGATTCATCCTGGCAATTATTCTGAGTATACCCCTTATAATTGCAGGAATTAAGAAAGATAAAGACTGATTATGATTATCCGCTTATCGTTATAATAGCTACCTGAACCAATCCTACTAGAAACCCAACTAGTGCCCCCACCCGTTCAATGAATTTAAACTCACTGGACAGAATTCCTTGGATAAGCTGCTCGATTCTTTCTGTTGAGTACATAGAAACTCGCTCCTTTACAAACGCTTCTATATCAAGGGTTGATTCCAGGTTCTCTATGGCTTGATTCATCACTTGTGGCCCCATAGTTTCCAATTCTATCATCATGGCACGCTGGATTTTTTCTCGTGATTTATCTCCTATAAAATAAGAAAGCATAGGATATTTCTCAGGAAAGGTATTAATAAGATAATCCTCTATCCTATCTTCAATATTCTTGTTGATCCCATTGACATTCTCCGGGTTGTTCATTATTTCTTGTAGATCTTTTACAGAAAGTAGTTCCTCTGCCACTAATTTTCCTATCCTCTCAGCTAATATTCGTTGTTTTTTCGGAAAGATTCCCTGAAACTCAAGAAACAAGACCTTGACCTTCTTTCTAGGGTAAAATAGCATCTTAACCGCTAAATAATTGGTAAACCATCCTATAATCGCAGCGATAAAAGGTAATGTATAAATCATTTTGACTCAATATTTGGTTGTAAATATATAGACTTATGGGCTATGGTAATATTTAATTATTCATTTCCAGGAATTATAAATTCCTAATTAGCCGAATCAAATGGAATTATTAACAAATTTTTTGGCAAATTTGCAACCAACCAAAACCGTACACTATGCTTATCCCAAGTTTAATCTTAAAGCAGCTATATACCAATGGAAGCCTTTGCAATAAGAAAAATGGCATTAAGTTTTCACTGAAAAACAGGCTGAAGGACTCCACCCTTACCAAGCTTAACCACCTCACCGTTGCGGGAAATCAAATAGCACTGGATTCCATACAGTTAGACCTGGGAGACGGAAACCTTATTAAGGCTACTGACATTACAAAGGACAGCCCAATAATATTTCCACTAAAGAAAATATTGGACATCGTTGTTACTACTGATAGCCTCCCGATAGGAAAACATGAAATTGAAATTGCATTTAACGCTACACCTTTTGGAAACCTCAAATTAAAGGTCGACGATTCTATTGTTGATGAAAAATCAGAAATTATTAGGATTCCAAGATCACAAGAGAATGATTATGGTGATGACATTATAAATGAGCGACAAAATTATATTGAAAAAACCACCAATACGAAACTTGAGCACATTAGAAAATACTCCTTTGACCCCAAGGCCCTTCAGGGAAACATTGAGAATTTTACCGGCGTTGCACAAATTCCCATAGGATTTGCAGGTCCAATTACCATTAACGGAGAGCATGCAAAGGGCGATTTTCTGATCCCCTTGGCTACTACAGAAGGTACACTAGTGGCTTCATATAACAGGGGCATCAAAGTCATGAATTTATCAGGAGGTGTTACTTGTTCAGTTATCGGTGACTCCATGCAAAGAGCCCCAGTATTTGAATTCTCAAACGCCCGTGAATGTCGAGATTTTGTTAATTGGATTAACAAAAACCTTCCCATGATAAAAGAGAAAGCTGAAGAAACCTCAAGTATTGCTAAGTTGCAGTACATAGATCCCTTCTTAGCTAACAAATTTGCGTTTTTGCGTTTTAACTATTTCACGGGAGATGCAGCAGGACAAAATATGGTAGGAAAAGCAACTTTTAATGCTTGCAGCTGGATACTTGATAATTATGAAGGAGTTACACACTTTTATTTGGAGTCAAATTTCGCTACGGACAAAAAAGCTTCTCAAATTAACATAATGAGAACCCGTGGAAAAAGAGTCGTCGCAGAAGCTGTGATAAAACGAGAAGTGCTTTTACAACATATGAGGGTTGAGCCAGAAAGTCTCTATCACCACTCCAATATTTCAGACATTGGATCCTTCTTATCTGGTGCTAATAATAATGGCGCTCACTCTCCAAACGCCATTACTGCCATGTTCATCGCAACAGGACAAGATGTAGCAAATGTTTCAGAATCTTCTGCCGGGATTGTCTACACAGAAATGACCCCTGAAAAAGACCTTTATATCTCAATAACCATCCCCTCTTTGATTGTTGCCACTTTTGGTGGTGGAACTGGACTTGCTACTCAAAAAGAATGTTTGGAACTGCTGGGTTGCTATGGAAAAGGTGGCGTATTAAAACTGGCAGAAATTATTGCTGGAGTAGTCCTTGCTGGTGAAATATCATTGGCGTCTGCAATTTCATCATCTGACTGGGTTTCTAGCCATGAACAATATGGCAGAAATAGGTGATATTACCTTTTTCCTTTGATGTTTTCCATAAATTTATATGGGTTATCTATGCTTGGGTGTAATTTAATGTTTGTATTTTTTATGCCATAAATTGCTACTATTTACCCTTTTTATGTTGTTTAATGCACTTTTTTGCTTCTTTTAGCCAATATTGATTAGCCAGGCTTTCTAAATTGTTCAAGTCTTTTTTTATTATTACTCAAAATATAGTATGCGTGCATAATATTTATATATATTTGTGCGTATTGATTTATTACTAATGAAGCAAGAGGACACAATAGACTTTCACATAAGATGGGCATGGCACAGTATCGCCAGAATGTATAATATGGAAGCAGCTAAATTTGGCACTACCATGTCAGTAGGACAAACCTTGTTAAATGTGGATGTAGAAGGCACACCTTCAACAAAGCTCGGTCCTAAAATGGGGATGGAAAGCAGAAGTCTAACGAGGATTCTGAAATCCATGGAGGATAAAGGGCTTATCTATAAAAGAGTTGATCAGAAAGATAAAAGGATGGTACGAGTTTTCTTAACTGATCTTGGAATAGAAAAAAGAGAAATTTCAAGAAATGCCGTTTTGAATTTCAACAAGTCAGTTCAAAGCAATATTGGAAAAACCAATTTAGAAACTTTCTTTAAAGTTATAAAGAAAGTCAATCTTCTCTTAGAAGATCCATCTAAGTTGAATGGCAAGGATCAAAGTGCCAAACCCTAAAAAGAAAAAGCATAAACATTTAAACAAAACGATTATTTATCATGGAGAATTCACCAAAAGAAGAAAGAAGAACCATAAATAAAGTTGCCGTATTGGGTTCTGGAGTGATGGGTTCAAGAATTGCATGTCATTTTGCAAATATTGGTGTAAAAGCGCTATTACTCGATATCGTCCCAAATGAATTAAATGAAAAAGAAAAAGCTGCCGGCAAAACCCTGGAGGACAAAGATGTAAGAAACAGAATAGTCGATAGTGCCTTAAAGGCTACCTTAAAATCTAACCCCTCTCCTATTTATAGGAAGAAATTTTCATCCAGGATCACAACAGGTAATTTTGAAGACAATCTTAAGGATATTTCAGATTGTGACTGGATCATTGAGGTCGTGGTTGAAAGACTGGATATCAAACAGCAGGTTTTTGAAAAGGTTGAAAAATTCAGAACTCCTGGCACCTTAATTACAACCAACACTTCTGGTATTCCGATACACACCATGCTCGAAGGAAGAAGTGATGACTTTCAGAAACATTTTTGCGGAACTCACTTTTTTAACCCACCAAGATATCTAAAGCTTCTGGAAATTATTCCTAGTCCTAAAACTGATCCAGCTGTAATTGACTTTTTGATGCAATATGGTGATCTATTCTTAGGAAAAACTACAGTACTATGCAAAGACACTCCGGCTTTTATAGCAAACCGAATTGGAGTTTATGGCATTATGGCACTTTTTCACCTGGTTGAGGAGATGGATATGACCGTTGATGAGGTTGACAAACTTACTGGACCTGTACTGGGCAGGCCTAAATCAGCTACTTTCCGCACCTGTGACGTTGTAGGACTGGACACTTTGGTTCACGTGGCTAATGGCCTGGAAGAGAATTGCAAGGATGATGAAGCGCATTCATTGTTTACCATGCCTGATTATATTGCGAAAATGGTTGATAATAATTGGCTTGGATCGAAGTCTGGTCAAGGGTTTTATAAGAAAGTGAAAGATGATAAAGGAAAAAGTAACATCCTTTCCCTTAACCTCAAAACGCTTGATTACGAACCCAAGCAAAGAGTGAAATTTCCCACATTGGAGCTCACAAAATCGATTGACGACTTAAGCAAAAGGATGAAAGTTCTATTAAGTGGAAAGGATAAAGCTGGGGAATTTTACCGTAAGGCTTTTTATGGATTATTTGAATACGTATCTAACAGAATACCAGAAATTTCAGATGACATATATAAGATTGACGATGCCCTAAAAGCTGGTTTTGCCTGGGAGCTTGGCCCTTTTGAGGCCTGGGATGCTTTAGGTGTAAAAGAAACGCTTAAGGCCATGGAAGCAGAAGGAAGAAAACCAGCACAATGGGTTTACGATATGCTGGATGATGGAATAGAATCATTTTACAATCTGGAAAATGGCACAAAAAACTATTATAATAACGAAGGCAAAGAATTTTCTAAAATCCCTGGAATAGATGATTTTATAATTCTTGCAAACCTTCCTGCCACCAATACCATTTGGAAAAACTCAGGCAGTACAATCACTGATATAGGAGACGGAATAATTAATGTTGAATTTCACACCAAAATGAACACAATAGGTGGAGAAATTCTTCAGGGCCTTAACAAAGCCGTTGACCTTGCAGAAAAGAATTATAGAGGTTTAATTATCTCTAATGAAGGGGCACATTTCTCAGCAGGGGCAAATGTTGGAATGATCTTTATGTTTGCCATTGAGCAGGAATATGATGAACTTGACATGGCAGTAAGGGCATTTCAGTCAACTACCATGAGATTGCGTTATTCTGATATACCTGTTATTGCTGCTCCACATAATCTTACACTCGGTGGTGGCTGTGAAATCTGCCTCCATGCAGACAAGGTCGTTGCGCATGCAGAAACGTATATGGGTCTGGTTGAATTCGGAGTTGGTGTAATTCCCGGAGGTGGTGGCACAAAAGAATTCGCTTTGCGATTTTCTGATGAACTAAAGGAAGGCGATGTGGAGATAAATACATTGCGTGATCGCTTTTTAACGATTGGAACTGCAAAAGTCAGCACCTCTGCCTATGAGGCATTTGATTTGGGCTACATGAGAAAGAGAAATGATACCGTTACTGTGTCAAGAGACAGGCTGATTGCCAATGCCAAAGAGAGTGCCATCAATATGGCAGAAGAGGGATATACAAGGCCCATTGAAAGAAGTGATATCAGAGTTCTTGGAAAATCTGGAATGGGCATCGTTTATGTTGGAGCAGACTCAATGATGGCAGGTAATTATATTTCTGAGCATGATAAAAAAATATCAGAAAAACTAGGATCAGTCCTATGTGGTGGAGATTTATCTGCACCTACATTGGTTTCAGAAAAATATCTTCTGGATCTGGAAAGAGAAGCATTTTTATCACTTTGCGGAGAACGCAAGACACTTGAGCGCCTTCAAAGCATTATTAAAACCGGAAAGATCCTTAGAAACTAAGTTTAAGTTAAGAAACAACTTAATAGAAATAAATAATTTACAACAGCAAATAATATGGACGCTTATATAGTAGCAGGATACCGAACAGCCGTGGGCAAGGCTCCACGGGGAAAATTCAGGTTTACAAGAGCAGATGATCTGGCAACTGAGGTCATCAAGAAAGTGGTTGCCGATATTCCCGAACTTGACAAAGACAGAATAAATGATGTAATTGTTGGCAATGCCATGCCTGAGGCAGAGCAGGGGTTGAATATTGGCAGGATCATTTCTTTGATGAGCCTTGATACGGAAAAAGTACCAGGCATGACGGTTAACAGGTATTGCTCATCAGGCCTGGAAACCATAGCAATTGCATCCGCTAAGATTCATGCTGGAATAGCAGATTGCATTATTGCAGGAGGAGTTGAAACCATGTCTCCGATTCCCATGGGTGGGTGGAGAATTGTACCCAATGCAAAGGTTGCACATGATCATCCAGACTGGTATTGGGGCATGGGCCTTACCGCCGAAGAAGTTGCAAAACAATTTAATATCAAAAGGGAGGCTCAGGATGAATTTGCTTTTAATTCCCATCAAAAAGCACTTAAAGCAATAGCTGAAGGAAAATTTAAAGATGATATTATCCCTATTAATATCCATGAAAACTACGTGGATGGGAATGAAAAAAGGCAATCCAGAGAATATATTGTTGATATAGATGAAGGTCCCAGGGCAGACACAAACATAGAGGCTCTTGGAAAATTAAAACCTGTATTTGCCGCAAAAGGTTCTGTAACAGCCGGTAATTCATCACAAATGTCGGACGGAGCAGCATTTGTAATGGTAATGTCTGAGAAAATGGTTAAAGAGCTTAATCTCAATCCTATAGCAAGGCTTGTAAGCTATGCTGTAGCAGGTGTGGCACCTAAGGTAATGGGAATTGGTCCAGTAGAAGCAATTCCAAAAGCACTGAAACAAGCAAATATGAAAAAAGAAGATATAGATCTGATTGAATTAAATGAAGCTTTCGCCTCTCAGTCGCTCGCAGTTCTGCAAGAAACTGGACTTGACCCTAGTTGCGTAAATGTAAACGGAGGTGCGATCGCACTTGGGCATCCATTAGGATGTACCGGCGCAAAGCTAACGGTTCAAGTGCTCAATGAACTGAGAAGACAGAAGAAAAAGTATGGTATGGTAACCATGTGTGTTGGCACAGGACAGGGTGCAGCAGGAATCTTTGAATTACTCAATTAAAAGAAGAGAACAAACAATTATTAAGTGTAACAACAAAATTTGATTTAATGGAAACTGAAGAAAAAACAGCGACAAAAGCCATAAAAGGTGGCGAATTCCTGATTAAAGTAACGGATGCTAATGATATTTTTATTCCAGAACAATGGGATGAAGAACAGCAGATGATCGCTCAAACAAACAGGGATTTTATTGAGAAAGAGATCTGGCCGATATTGGACCGCATTGATAGCCAGGAAGAAGGATTAGTCCCTGACCTTTTAGATAAGGCCGGCAAATTGGGATTGCTGGGAATTTCTCTCCCTGAAGAATATGGTGGTTTCGGAAAGGATTTTAACACCTCCCTTTTGGCTACTGAAGCCAATGGTGCAGGACATTCATTTACAGTAGCTATGGCTGCCCATACCGGAATAGGCACAGGCCCTATTTATTACTACGGTAATAAAGAGCAAAAGGACAAATACCTGCCCAATCTAGCCACCGGTAAATGGAAAGCTGCATATTGTCTTACAGAACCAGGATCAGGATCTGATGCCAACTCAGGAAAAACACAAGCAATACCTAGCAAGGATGGGAAACATTATCTCATAAACGGACAGAAAATGTGGATTACCAATGGTGGATTCGCTGATATTTTTATTGTTTTTGCTAAAATAGAAGATGATAAAAACCTCTCTGCATTTATAGTTGAAAAGGAATTCGGAGGAATCACCTTAAATCCAGAAGAGAAGAAGATGGGCATTAAGGGGTCATCTACAAGGCAAGTCTTTTTTAATGACTGCAAGGTGCCTTCAGAGAACCTTCTAGGAGAGAGACAGTTGGGCTTCAAGATTGCATTGAACGTCCTTAACATAGGCAGGATTAAGCTATCAGCAGCTTGTATGGGAGGCTGCAAAAATGCTATTACACTGGCGGCAAAATATGCCAATGAAAGAGAACAGTTTGGAAAAGCAATTAGTCAATATGGAGCCATCAAACATAAGATTGGTGAGATGGCCATAAGAACTTTTGCGACCGAATCAGCCACCTACCGATGTGGGCAAAATATTGATGATGCCATCAATTCATATAAAGAGGAAGGGCTCGATGAGGTAGATGCCATGCTGAAAGGAGTTGAGCAATTTGCTATTGAGGCAGCAATTCTCAAAGTGTTCGGATCTGAAACGCTGGATTACGTCGTTGATGAGGGAGTACAGATATATGGAGGAATGGGATACTCTGCCGACGCACCGATGGAACGTGCCTACAGGGATTCTAGAATTAACAGGATCTTTGAAGGCACCAACGAAATCAACAGGATGCTTGCGATCGATATGATCATGAAGCGTGCGATGAAGGGTGAATTAGACCTAATGGGGCCCGCCAAAGCTGTTGCAGATGAATTGCTGTCTGTACCAGATTTTAGTGACCCTGACACCTCCTTATTTGGCCCTGAAAAGAAATACATAGCAAATTATAAAAAGGCTGTATTATTGGTTGCAGGTGCAGCAGCCCAGAAGCTAATGATGGAGCTGGCCAATGAACAAGAAGTTTTGATGAATATTGCTGACATGGTTATGGATGTATATGCATCTGAATCAACATTATTGCGCGTAGAGAAAATGGTTAATATGAATGGAGAAACAGAAAATGAATTACAATTGGATATGGTTCGAGTCTTTATTTATGACTCCGCCGACCGCATCAACAGAAATGGCAAAAATGCTTTGAATAGTTTTGCTGAAGGTGACGAGCTCCGGATGATGACAATGGGACTAAAACGATTCACTAAAGTTGAACCATTAAATACCAAAGAAGCCAGGAGAAGGATTGCTTCCAAAATATCAGAAGAAAACAAATATTGTTTTTAGCAAAAGCGTTTATTGGGCATAAAAAAGGCTTTTCAATATTGAGAAGCCTTTTTCTATTATATATGCATTTTTTGACTTATCGCAACAAGACCAAACGTTCTGTTTTTTGATATCCGTCAACAACCAAGCTTACAAAGTAAGTGCCAGCCTTAAGTTCTGTTACATCAATTGTCTCTTTATGCTGGCCAAATGATTTTTTACCCAAAGCCAAGTCCTGTACAATCTGGCCAGAAATGCTGTAAATCTTGATATTGACCGAAGATGAACGATTTATGTTATAGCTAATATTAGCAATACCCATAGATGCAGGGTTTGGATATAGATGAAAATCTATCTCTACACCAGATGTAATAGAAGATTCATCAATTCCAACGGGCAGGTCGCAAGCCGACGTGTCTTGTGGCTTCAGGTAATTCTCAGACCTCCAAATACCCCTGCCGTGCGTACACACATAAATATTTCCAGCATTAATCACCCCATTGCATGAGTTATTCGCATGGGTCTGTTGTAAAATCATGAATGAAGGTACACGTGGAAAACCATTGCTCTCATTCGTCCATGTAACATTAGCCGGTGTATCAAAGGCATTGATAGTGGACCATATACCATATTCCGTAGCTATAACCACCACATTAGGGTTATGCATTTCAATGATGCCATCATATACAGGCATTTCCGGCAGGTTACCTTGAATGGAATTAAAAGTAGTGGGAACACTAAGAGCATTCGACGACAAATGCACATGATTAGTCTCTCCATAATTCCCAGTTGTAATCAATAAATTATCCGCATCATTAGGATCAACGCCAAGGCCATTAACTTGTTGAGAGTTTCCAAAGTCCAGTTCATATTCAGATACTGAAGAAGGTATTGGTATAGTTAGCGGCTGGGGTATTGTTGCTGTAGATTCATCATTAGAATTGATCCCCAATAGGCCTGATATTCGGTAAACATCTGACCCTTCATAAGGTTTACTAGGTGGATCTATACCACCAATAAACACCACATCGCCATCAGCAGAAAATTCCGCACAGGTAGCGATTTTGCTGGAGATCTTGTACCACTTGGGCTCCTTAGAAAAGTCCAATACATCTTTGGTCATCCATACTCCAGAATACAAACAAGCCAATAGCTTTGATGATACTATATCCTGGATCATAATGGTATCGTTAACAGAAAGGGCCGTTGGATTAACAAACTTAAAGGGATAGGATGCATTCCTGGATTCAATAATGATAGTAGAGCCCGCAGCATATTCCTGATCCGCAACAAACTGTATAGAGTCAGTGCTGCTCAAATCATTAAAGCTCTCCCAATGCACCAAAGGGGTTACCCAAGGACCTTCATTATAGCCCTCATCACATGCACCATTACACAATTTAGATACAAAAAGATCACCTGCTCCGGAACCCATTTCAGGAGACCTCCTTGCAGATCCTCCATTTTGGGATTCCCAAAAAAATGCTTGAGGATCAATCACTGAAAACTGCATATAACCACCATCTCCGCTAGGAAGGTTACGCGTTTGGGATTTCGTTGTAGCCCCAGTAAAATCTATAAAGGGATTTCCATTGTCCTGGGTTCCGCCTGCAACCCATCCTTCCCTGGAAGTGCCCATAGCATAAAACTGGGTAACACTATACCCTGTATTCATTGAAGCGTAAGTGTTCCCACCATCACCTGAAGCATATACTCCACCATCTGTACCTATAAAGAAGGTGTAATCAGAAACACCATAGCTGTGAGAAAAAACAATTGTATGCTTATCGGCATGCACATATAAATGCGGTGGGAACCCATTGGTCAAAGCAATTAAATCCCATGTGTTGTCTGCCGCAGACCAGGCGTACAATTCAACACCTCCAACTATTACACGTTCTTTATCATCAGGAAAAACAGCCAGTGCTAAATCATAGCTGCCCTGATCACTAAAAACTGCATCCCCACCCTCAGGAACAATAATATTCCAGGTAGTACCACCATCTTTAGATTGGTACAAATTATGAAGATTTCCAGAAGTAGCACAGCAATACATATACGAAGGGTCAGAAGGGGCAATAGCCATTTCCAATCGACTTGCTCCTCCAACACCTGGCAGAGCACTTGTAATTTCAGCAAAAACGCTCTCACCTGGTTTGAGCAAGTATGCTTTTGCATCGTTGTTATTCCTCCTGGCTGCCAGCACAGCACCATCTGAACCAACCTTCACATCATCATAGGTCCCACTGATTGCCTGGGTCCAGGTACCCCCCCCATCAATAGTTATCATTAATCCTCCATTTGTAGCCGCATAAATTTTTAAATTATCAAAGGGATCCGCAGCCAGGCGTGAAACAAAAGCCCAGGCAGTAGAATTATCATCCAAATCAGAAGGAACCGTAGAAGGAAGAGAATCAAAAGTAGCTCCATTATCTGTAGATTTAAAGATGCCTCTACCGATAGTTCCACTGCTGACTTCACCATCAGGAGAAACACCAAGATTTTCACCAGTTCCTACATAAATATCACCGTTAGCTGATTGACATATACTGCTTATAGCCAAATTATTCATTTTATCATCATAGGCAACCCAGGAAAAGCCTCCGGTATTTGAAATATATAAACCACCTGATACGCTTCCCGCATACATTCTTGATGGATTATTCTTATCTATTAAAATGGCCCTGGTTCTTCCACCAACATCATTTGGACCCATTTCTATCCAATCCAGCCCCAGGGAAGACGATTTGTTCACGGATCCAAAATCAGCAACTTCTCTCTCTGCTTTAAGCATATCAGCAATCTCAACCTTTCCAGTATTAATGTTTTTTCTTCTTTGATGATAATACTCTAGTGCTCCAGCAATCCCATGAGAATTCTTGGAATACGCCTGATTAAATTTCACCTCTCGAGGGCTATATCTGGCACTTTCCTTAATTCCAAAAGGAATAACCAGAAGTAATGCAGATAAAAGGATTAAGATTGAGGACCCATAGAGGATATTTTTGTTCTTCATCATAACTTCAAATATTTATAAATACCAATCTGGCGAATTTTTTGTTTAAGGAGCACAATTTACAATTAATTACAAAAAAAAAGAAATTAATCCGTCTTGCCAATAAATTATGCTTCTAATTACAAACATTTTTCTAATACAAAATACGATAATCAACATAGAATTGTATGGTATTAATTAAGAAATGGTAGATTCTTAATGGAAAGTGGCAGCAAATAATCAGATGTGGAAATTATAAAATCATACCAAAAAGATAGAATGGAAAAAAATGAACCTCATTGAAATTAAAGTACATGCTTTTCTGCATGGTAAGAAGAGCGCACTAAAGGGCTGCTCTCCACAAACCTGAAACCTTTCTCAATACCTGCAAGCCTGTATTTTTCAAAGGTGGCCGGTTCAATAAATTCTATAACTGGCAAATGCCTTGTGGTAGGTTGAAGATATTGGCCTATTGTTAATACTGCAACTCCCACCTTTCGCATATCATCCATCGTCTCAAAGACTTCTTCCTCCGTTTCACCTAAGCCAACCATTATCCCTGATTTAGTTCTCAATCCTGCATCTCCAAGAATTTTAAGCACCTCTAAGCTTCGTTCATATCTAGCTTGAATCCTCACCTTTTTTGTCAGTCTCTTTACCGTTTCTATATTGTGTGATACCACTTCTGGACGTACATCGATGATCCTTTGAATTGCAATGGGATCGCCTTTAAAATCAGGGATGAGCGTTTCCAAGGTTGTATCAGGATTTAGTTCTCGTATTGCATTCACTGTTTTTTGCCATATAATAGAACCGCCATCTTTCAATTCGTCCCTATCTACCGAGGTAATAACACAATGTTTTACTTTCATAAGCTTTACAGACTCAGCCACACGAAAAGGTTCGTTCTCATCAACTGGCAAAGGCTTGCCAGTAGCTACCGAGCAAAAACCACAGGAACGAGTGCAAATATTACCCAAGATCATGAAAGTCGCAGTACCAGCACCCCAGCACTCTCCCATATTAGGACAATTACCACTTTCACAGATGGTGTGAAGCTTATGCTCGCCAACAATTTTCTTAACCTTAGAGTAGGCTTCACCTGTAGGCAACTTAACCTTCAACCATTTTGGCTTTCGTTCTCGTTTGGAAATTTTTACTATTGGACTATTGGACATCTTCCTGGGTCAAACAAATGATAAGGCAAAATTAATTAAATTCCATTTTAGACCTTACCATTTTCTTCCATAATTAATACTCAGATAAAAAGAAAAGAAGAACATCTTATTTGGATTGTAATCATCTGAAACAGTCTTAATAACAGCCATGATAGGCACGACTTTGTAAAATAAATCTATGGCCATACCAACTTCCAAAGTCTTGATTTTAGTCGCCTCCTTGCCATATTCAGCACTCAAGCCAAATTTCGCAAACCCACCAGGTACAACCTCTAATTTATCTATTCCTTTCAAGAAGGGTGCCTTACCAAGGATATTATAGGTGGAGTGTTTTTTAGGATCATATTTCTCTACCACAGTTTCATAAAGACCCGTATTAAGAATTTCCTCCCTTATATCCAGGTAAACGGGCTTAAGCAAACCCAATGAGGTGCCTACCATAAATATATAGCGAAGCTCAACACCTCCCATATCAGTTTTGCTTGTAATTACAGATTGAGCTCCAAGTGATGACCTTATAACCAATAAAGCATTTAATTTTCCAAAAACATAACCCTTGGATCCCTCAATGTTTGGGTTATAGGTCTTATACTCTTTGGGATGCTTAATATTAGCCAATTCAATTTCAAAAATTCTTTTTCTAAATCCCGTCATATGTTTTCCACTCCTGTAATTTAGTCCAAATCCACTGGAATGCACTATTATACCTCCAGTCCTTTCAAACTCATAAAAAATTCCAACGTCATTGGTCTCAGCAAGTAAGCTCCCAGCAGATACTGCTGGGCTTGGAACTTTAAGGCTATCCTGACAAAAAACATCTTCTGAAAACAGAGAAGATACAAGGAGTATAAAACCAATTTTAAAACAACACTTCATACCAAGCAAATATACGAAATTATCATACTGATAGCCTCAATTACATATAGGATAAACGCCTATCCTCAAGGGTTGTTATATTCCGGCAATCTTAATAAAATATATAATTGACATCCTATGTTGGTTTAATTATGTAGCAACCCTGGATTATACATCCGGCAATTGCTTAGTAGCTTAACGCAAACAGAACTTCAGGGGAAACCTTGTATTATTAACAATTACTATCAGCAAAGAGGAAAGACCAGAGGCCTAATATCTAATTATATTAAGGGAGAAACTTCAGAGGGACAATTCACGCATTAAGGACTATACAGGCCTTTCCACTTCCACTTTATCCACTTTACCGTAGGCAGGACACCTTTCATGTACCCTGCAGGATGAAAATAATGCTAATACAAAAATGACACAAATAATATATTGAAGTTTTTTCATCCTACTTTGAAACCCTATTATACTTTAAATTCGATTGAATAAGCAGGGCAATTTTTTAACGATCTGCATGAAGAAAAAAACATGCCAACAATCATCAGTGCACAAACAACTAATATTAATTTTTTCATCTTAATCATCTTAATCATCCTAATTTAATTAAGGCTGATTACCATTTAACGACAAAATAACTAAAAGGTTACCTATAACATTGCCGAAAACAAAATTATATTAATTAAACAAAATACCAAATATTTCTCTCTGATATTTATTAACTTTAAATTGCTGCATTTATTATAAAATTATCTTATGGTCCTGAAAAATGTTATTACATCTCATCAAAAGGAGGATGGACAATCTGATTCCTTAAATAAAATAGATCCACAAATTGAACAATCTTGGAAAGAAATATTAAGTGGGGAATTTAAAAAACCCTACTTTTTTGGAATAAAAGATTTCCTTACGTTAGAAAAGGATAAGGGAAAAAAGATATTTCCTCCAGGAAATCTAATTTTCAACGCATATAATAGCACGCCATTCAATCAAGTAAAGGTTGTTATTATAGGCCAAGACCCTTATCATGGAGACAATCAAGCGCATGGCCTGTGTTTTTCTGTCCAGGATAAAATTACTCCTCCTCCATCACTTGCCAATATATATAAGGAATTATCTGCCGATCTTGGAATTTCAATACATCCAAGTGGCAATCTCCAAAAATGGACCGAACAAGGTGTGTTCCTGCTCAATGCCATTCTTACTGTAGAAGCACGCAAACCTGCATCCCATAGGAAAATAGGATGGGAAATGTTTACCAATGAGACCATTAAAATACTTTCTGAGCGGAAGCAAAATCTGGTTTTTCTCCTATGGGGAAAATATGCACAGGAAAAATCCTTGTTAATTGATACCTCAAAACATTTGATACTCAAATCAACTCATCCTTCCCCATTTTCAGCTCACTACGGTTTTCTCGGCTGCAAGCATTTTTCAAAAACAAATAAATACCTGAAAAGTAAAGGAATTAGCATAGTTGATTGGCAGCTGTAATCACAAATTTTATCATTAATTTCTTAATTAATACGGAAGAAGAATAAATATTATAGTGCCTTTTGTGGATTTATATAGTTTTTATATCTTTGCACCCCTTATAAATTATAACAATTAAAATAAGATGTACGCAATAGTAGATATAGCAGGACAGCAATTCAAGGTAGAAAAAGAACAAAAACTCTTTGTTCACAGAATTGAAGGCAAAGAAGAATCTAAGGTAAGTTTCGACGATGTCCTATTGATAGAGACCAATGAGAAAGTAACCATAGGAACGCCTGTCATTGAAGGTGCAAAGGTAACTGCAAAGATTCTTGAACACATGAAGGGAGACAAGGTAGTTGTTTTTAAGAAAAAGAGAAGAAAAGGATATCAAACCTTAAATGGACACCGTCAATTGTTTACGCAGATTGTTATAGAAAACATTGAAGAAAAAGGCCAGAAGGCTCCTAAAGAAAAACCAACAAAAGCAGCTGTCAAGAAAGTAGAGGGAAAAGCGGAAGAAACTGCTCCTGGAACAACAAAAGACAAGAGCAAAAACCCTGGCACAAAGAAGGCAGTAGCAAAAACTGCAGCTAAACCAAAGGCTACCAAGAAGAAGCCTGCTGTAAAGAAAAGCACCAAGGCTGAAAAGAAATAAAATACCTAATTTAAAAGATAATTTAGCATGGCACATAAAAAAGGAGCTGGAAGTTCAAGGAACGGAAGGGAATCTGAAAGTAAACGATTAGGTGTAAAAATTTATGGTGGCCAAAAGGCCATTGCTGGCAACATCATTGTTCGTCAAAGAGGTACCGCCCATTTTCCTGATGAAAATGTCGGTATGGGAAAAGACCATACGCTATATGCCCTAGCTGACGGCATAGTACGGTTCACTAGAAAGAAAGCAAATAAATCTTATGTTTCTGTTGAAGCCGTGAAGGAGAAGAATTAAAATTAAGGATCTCTTGCAATCTCTTAAAATCCCGGCCTTGATCGGGATTTTTTTTTGCAAATAGTGTACTTTTACCAAAAAAAGATGCTTGAAATATCTCAAATAAGGAGAAATGCCGAAGAGCTAATCAACAGATTAAGGGCAAGGAATTTTGATGGCAAGGTTCTTCTGGAAAAAGTATTAGAACTAGACAAAAGAAGAAAGAGCTCACAGACGGAACTCGATCAGGTCCTCTCAAAAATCAACACTACCAGCAGGGAGATTGGAGCCCTGTATAAATCTGGTGATAAAAAAGAAGCCAATAAACTTAAGGCTGCAACGATTGGGCTTAAGGAAGCGTCAAAACAGCATAACGATTCGTTAACTGAAACAGAAAATGCTATACGAAATATTCTGCTGGAAATTCCAAATGTACCTCATGAATCTGTTCCGGCTGGCAAAACCTCAGATGATAACGAAATAATGTCTCAACATGGCAAGATTCCTGACCTGGGAGACAATGCAAAACCACATTGGGACTTAGCTGCCAGTTATGACATTATTGATTTTGAGCTGGGAAGCAAAATAACAGGTAGTGGTTTCCCTGTTTACAAAGGCAAAGGCGCAAAACTTCAAAGAGCGCTATGCAATTTCTTCCTAGACAGGGCAATAGAAGAAGGCTATAAAGAGATACAGCCTCCTGTATTGATTAATGAAGAATCAGGGTACGCAACAGGACAGCTGCCTGACAAGGAAGGCCAAATGTACCAGATTGGATTAGACAATCTATACCTGTCCCCTACTGCAGAAGTTCCTCTAACAAATTTATACAGAGATTTAATTCTCAATGATGACGACCTGCCGATTAAAATGGCTGCCTATACACCATGCTTCAGAAGAGAGGCCGGCTCCTATGGTAAAGATGTAAAAGGGCTCAACAGATTACACCAGTTTGACAAAGTTGAAATTGTGCAGATAAGAAAGCCAGAGGATTCATATGACACCTTAAATGAAATGGTGAACTATGTTACAGGATTATTAAAAGACCTTGAGCTTCCATATAAAATAGTAAAATTATGTGGTGGAGACATTGGCTTTACAGCTGCCTTGACCTTTGATTTAGAAGTGTTTTCAGCAGGACAGAAGCGATGGCTTGAAGTAAGTTCAATTTCTAATTTTGAAACCTTTCAGACAAACAGGCTCAAGCTTAGATTTAAAAATAATGATGGAAAATCTCAATTGTTACATACATTAAATGGTTCTGCTTTGGCATTTCCACGGATTATTGCTGCTTTACTAGAGAACAACCAGACACCCCAAGGGATAAAAATCCCAAAAAAACTAATACCATACACAGGATATGAATACCTTAATTAGGAATACACTCTTTTTTTCAATTTTCTTTCCCCTCGTCTTGACTTTTGTTAGCTGCAGCCAAGTTAATATAGACAAGGAATTGTTGTTAATCGACAGCCTGCAAACAATGATAGTGGAGGCAGAGAGAAAGTCCAAGGAAATAGATATTGAATCAATCAGGACCTATAAGGAAGCCATGGAGGACCAATTAAACCTTTTCAAAACTCAATACTCAGACTCAATAAGCTGGGAATCCGCTAAATTTTTAAACAGATACCATGCGATTAAGAAGTCTTTTCACAAATACCTGGATAAAAACATAAGGTTTGAAGATGAAATTACCTATTCTCACGATCAATTAAAGAATCTCAAACACGACCTTGAAGAAAACATAATCCATCTGGACACGTTTAAAAGAAACTTTACAGTGGAGTTGCTGGCTGTAAAAGATCTTAAGATACTTATAGACAAAGAAGTTGAAAACCTTAAGAATAAGCTGGAGGAATACAGAGAGGCGAATCCAAAAGTTGAAGAGTTAATAAAGAAACTGAAATCAGCAAAAGACAGTATAAGAGATTAGGGCATTAAAATATTTTGTTTTGAAAATTGAATTACTAAAGTTCCAATTCTGCATTAAACTGCTATTCGTTTTTGCAAGTATTTGTACCATCTCTGCAAATATTAATAAGGCTATTGGGCAAACCAATTCAGGCAAACAATTAGCTCAGCAATTTTACCAAGATCAAGAGTATGAAAAAGCTGCAGCAATTTATGAAAGGCTTTTTTCAAAATCTCATCTAGATTACTATTACGGCTATTATTATAATTGCCTTATTCAACTTGAGGAATATGATAAGGCTGAAAAGCTCTGCAAAAAACAAATAAAAAAGAACCCTAAAAAACTTAGTTACCTGGTTGACCTGGGCTATGTTTACAAGAAAGCAGGCAAGCTTGAGAAAGGTGTTCAGCAAAACAATAAAGCAATAAAAATCTTAGGATCAGAAAGACAGCAGATAAGTAACCTTGCAAATGCCTTTATAGGAAGAGGAGAAGAGGAGATGGCACTTGCAGCTTATCAGAAAGGAAGAAAGATCATCAAGAGTAATTATGGATTTCATTATGAGCTGGCACATGTTTATTACCGAATGAGTAAAACAGACTTAATGATAGAAGAATACCTAGACTATCTAATTTCAACCCCAACACAGAAAAACCAGATCCAAAACATACTTCAATCTAAATTGTTTGATGAAATAAATAATGTAGCCTTAACTCAGCTAAAAGACAATCTATTAAAAAGGATCCAAAAATACCCTGACCAGATTGTTTTCCCAGAAATGCTCATTTGGTTTTACATTCAAAAAAAGGATTTTGAAAATGCATTAATGCAGGCTAAAGCAGTCGATAGAAGAAAAAATGAAGATGGAAATAGAATCATCAAGCTGGGCATGCTCTGCCTTGAATCTGAAGCTTTCAATATGGCAATTAGCTGTTTTCAATATGTCATAGACAAAAAACCTAAATCCTTGTATTATCTTGAGGCTCGCATGGCGCTATTGAATGCTTTTAATAAAAAAATTATTGGAAGCGAATATTCAGGCCAGGATCTAAAAGATCTGGAATTAAACTATGAAGCATCACTTAGTGAGCTTGGAAAATCTGGCAACACCTTATCGCTAATCAGGAGTCTAGCTCACTTAAAAGCCTTTTACCTAAATAATACCAAGGGTGCAGTTGAACTTCTTACGGAAGCAATAAAGCTTGCTGGAATAAAACCAAAGGATAAGGCCTATTGTAAATTGGAGCTTGCGGATATACTTCTGCTAAAAGGATTGGTTTGGGATGCTTCTCTTTATTATTCTCAGATTGAAAAATTTTATCAAAACGACCCATTAGGCCATGAAGCGAAATTCAGAAATGCAAAACTTTTTTATTATACAGGCGAATTTGAATGGGCACAAACCCAGCTTAATGTTCTTAAAGCTTCTACTTCGAAACTAATTGCTAATGATGCGATGAACCTGGCATTGCTTATTACAGACAATACCATTTTTGATTCAACCCATTCCCCTCTCATGCTTTATGCTAATGCTGAGTTATATGCTTTCCAGCATAAAGCTGATAGCGCTTTAGCACTCCTTACGATAATCGTAGATTCATTCCCTGGTCATCCTTTGATTGATGAGGTTTACTTTAAAAAAGCAGAAATAATGAGTAGCCAGCGAAACTATTTGGCAGCAGCTGATTATTTAGAATTAATTGTATCAGATTATTCTTACGATATTCTAGCAGATGATGCACTATTCAAGCTAGCTGAACTTTATGAAACAAAGCTGGAAAACAAAGAAAAAGCCATGGAATTTTATAAGGAAATCTTATTGCAATTTCCAGGAAGCCTGTATGTAGTAGAGTCAAGAAATCGCTACCGCAGCCTAAGAGGTGATGAAATAAACTAGATGTTCAGCTTCTATATGAATTAATCATCATATTTTTCATTTACCTCTTCCAGGGTAGGGAAAGAAATTTGGTTATTACCTGCTTTTTTAACCCAATATAAATGTCGCCCACTTCCTTTACACGCATACCCAAAAATGGTGTCTTGAGATTCAAGGCCAAAACGAGTATAGCACCGCCAATTTAAATATTTCTCTTGAACACAAATCATCACATCAATATCTTCCAAACAAACATTTTTATATGAAACCTGGTAGGTATCCTTTGAATCCATGCAATTGTTGCAATTTGTCCCCCATTTAGCATTTAGGTCTTCCAAACATTCATTCCAATCTACTTCTGCAATAGCCGTAGGATATATTTGAGGAAACAATCCAAATAGCAACATCAAAAAAAGACGTAACAAAACAAGTTCTTTATTCAACTTCATTATGATTATGAGCAATATTTTACTGTCATTTCTAGTGTAATCTGAACTTCCACCCTATATATAGAAACCTTTGGTTCTAAGATAGTTTTTGAAATATCCAGTACAAAAAGCTTCTTAAAATACTCAAAAATTATACCGTTTAATTGGTAAAAACAAAAGCGGATAGCAATGCATGTTTACATGACAGGCCCCATAAACAGTTAGATCCTATAAAATTAATTAAACAAATTGACCATAAAGTATATCCTTTCTTGATATACTTCGTATGATTAAAGATCTATAAAATAATATAGCAGTAAATTTACCTGTCCAAATTAGGAAGTTACTTATTTATGGTAGTAGAACTGTTTTGATCTGGAAAAAGAAAAATATTGCCTTTTCATCTGTAATTAAATCGAGTATTTTACTATTTATAGTATTTAACCTTGCAGCCTTTGCTCCTAATCTATTGGCGCAAAGAGGGATGACGGTATTTGGTAAACTAGGAATTGAAAAGGGTGGTGTGGCTGGAGCTCTGATTACAATTACCAAGGATTCTAAACCCTTTATAAGCGACCGTGGAATTAGCAAATTTTCATATGAGCTTCCTTTTGGCCATGAATATCTATTTACATTTTCTAAAAATGGTTATATAACAAAGAAAATCCTCTTCAATACTAAAGCTCCACAAGTAAATATAGATGAAGGCTTTGAAGCATATTCATTTAATGTTACCCTCTATATGCAATATGATGGTGTAAATACAATCGTCTTCAACCAACCAGTGGGTAAAATCACCTTTGATCCTAAACAAGGCGACTTTGATTATGATACAGATTATACAAAATCCATTCAAGCAGCACTTAAAAAGGTAGAAACACAATTACAAGAGAAAAGAAAAGCAGCGGAGAAGGCAGAAAGCAATGCGCTGAAAGTAGCTGCAGAAAAAGCAAAGGCAGAAGAAGAAGCTCAACAAGAAGCAATAAAAAAAGCGGCTGAAGATGCTGCTGCCAAAGAGGAGGCAAAGAAAAAGGCTGAAGAAGAGACAAAAGCTAAGGAAATGGCCAATAAGAAGGCTGAAGAAGAAGCTAAGAAATTAGCAGAACAGAAAAGAAGAGCCGACGAGGAAGAAACTAAGAGAAAGGCTGAAGAAGAGGCTAAGAAAAAAGAGGCTGAAGATGCACGTAAGAAATCGGAAGAGGTTGCAGCTGCCAAAGAGGCGGCAAAGAAAAAGGCTGAAGAAGAGACAAAAGCTAAGGAAATGGCCAATAAGAAGGCTGAAGAAGAAGCTAAGAAATTAGCAGAA
>JYMV01015399.1_pt1 | contig 30299 bp, 29 predicted proteins | sample 338911 | NCBI WGS metagenome assembly JYMV01 (sample SAMN03354496, study PRJNA234377) | hydrothermal vent metagenome | biome: Deep sea; feature: Hydrothermal plumes at the Eastern Lau Spreading Center, Western Pacific Ocean; material: Seawater | place: Tonga | collected 2009 | depth 2000 m m
ATTTTCTACCCCCGTTGTGGCCGCCTGTTTGAGCCCAGGCTACGCGGGCTGCCCGGGTATCGCTTGTGAGTCTGCAGGTAGTTCATTATACTATGTAGTAGTACTAACGATTTGGGAGTGCCGTTCTTGCCAGCGCCTCGGAAGCCCCCCCCATCCTGGTGGTTGCTGGGATACCTTGCCCAATATCAACCTCAAGCACTGCTGACAACACTGGAAAAAGCGGGTCTACCCGCCGATCGCGTTTATCAGGTGGCTGCAGAAACAGCCCAAAACCTACCCAGTCAGGACTATCGTCGCCTGTCTAAGACCTGGGCCGTGCGTCGGTTACGCTACCGCAAAGTACCGTAGACCTAGCGCAAAATACGTATTGTATCAGTTAGTAGTACATTCATAATGCTTGATGGAGGGAGCAGTTCAACCCGATCTGCTTTCCGAGACCCGTATCGCCAGAATACACAGCATTTCGAATAAGATGGTGGCGGCGTGCAAGGCAGTGTTGCCTGATGGGTCGAGGGGGGGAGAGACTTCGACGACATCGCCACCGATAAAATCCAGTCCTGTGAGTTCGCGAATCAGACGTTGGGCTTCGCGCATGGTGATGCCGCCGGCCTCGGGTGTGCCGGTGCCGGGCGCATAGACCGGATCCAAACCGTCGACGTCGAAGGTCAGATACGCCGGCCCGTTACCCACCACGCGTTTGGCTTCCTGGGCTACCGCCTGCCAGCCCAGATCTTCGAATTCTTCGATGGTAATCACCCGCATCCCGCTGTCCCGCGAGTAGTCGAGGCCATCGGCGAAGTTCTGGCCACCGCGAATCCCGATCTGTACGGTTCTCCGGGGATCGATCAACCCCTCTTCTGTCGCCAGACGAAACGGTGCGCCATGATGAAATTTTGACCCGAAAATCGCCGGCCAGGTATCAGTGTGGGCATCAATATGGACCAGCCCCAGCGGTTGATCGTAGCCGGGCGCCAGTGCTTTTAGAATCGGGTAGGTGACTGAATGATCGCCCCCAACGGCCAGAGGGCGGACCCCCGTTTTAGCAATGGCCAGAAAATACCGTTCGATATCGTTGATGGCCTGGTCCAGGTTGAATAAGTCATTAAAGCGGACGTCACCCAGGTCTGCTACGCGGGCCCGGTCATACGGCCGCTCCCCCGTTGCGACATTGATCGCGCGCATCAGGGTTGACTCATTTCGCACTTCCCGGGGGCCATAACGCGCCCCGGTTCGGCAGGTCAAGCCACCGTCGTAGGGTATTCCGATGATCCCGATATCCACCCCATCGAGCGATTCGACGAGCGGCGTACGCATAAAGGTCGCCACTTCAGTAAAGCGAGGCGCCTGCATGGGCTCATAGGGCTCGCCGGTAATATCGGTTCGCTGGTAGAAATCTTTTTGCTCTGTGTTTGACATCCTTAATCTCCTGGTCGCTGTCCCGTTATGCGGGCTTAGTCACCGCACGTCCTTGAATTGTGCGCTGTTTCGACCCTTTGTGACACCATCAAGTTCTTCGGCTATCAGGACGGTGTTCTAGCCAATGCCGGTGGTCACTACGGCGATTGTGCGCAGACCCAGGCTTTAGTCGATAGACTCACCTCAAACAACCTGTGCGCCAGATGGTTTTTCCGCTGAGCACTAACGGCCCATAAGACAAACTCGGAGTAACCCCATGTCTGACCGTTACATTGACTACGACAAACTACTGATCGAACGCCCGGCCGACGGAATCCTGAAGATCACATTCAATAAGCCTGAGAGCTTTAACTCGGTGGATTCTCAAACACACTCTCAGCTGACCGAAATATGGCGCGACATCGATGCGGATTCGACCGTGCGCGCGGTTCTCGTAACCGGGGCAGGAAAGGCGTTCTCTGCGGGCGGTGATTTTGACCTGATCGAGGAAATCATGGACGACCCGCAAACGAGGATGCGAGTCTGGAAGGAAGCGCGTGACCTGGTTTACAACATTATCAATTGCAACAAAGTCATCGTTTCAGCGATTAACGGCCCGGCGGTTGGCGCGGGTCTGGTGGTGGGCCTGTTGGCTGACGTATCTATTGCAGGTAAAGCGGCTCGCATTGTGGATGGTCACACGCGTCTAGGGGTGGCCGCCGGAGACGTTGCCTGCATCATTTGGCCCCTGCTGTGCGGCATGGCCAAATCCAAATACTACCTGCTAACCTGCAGGCCACTGAAAGGCGAGGAGGCTGAACGCATCGGTCTGGTGTCCTTGTGCGTAGACGACGACCAGCTACAAGAGACAGCACTGGAGATAGCGACCGAACTGGCGAATGGGGCACAGAGTGCGATCCGCTGGACCAAGTACGCCTTAAACAACTGGCTTCGGATGGCCGGGCCCACGTTTGATACGTCGACTGCGCTCGAAATGCTTGGCTTCACGGGCACCGAAGTGAAAGAGGGTCTGGCTTCCCTCAAAGAAAAACGATCGCCTCAGTTTGCTAAAGATTGTCCGCTGTAACTGCGCTGTACAACCAGTCGAACCCCTGGTGTTACCCCGCACGCACATCAATCCTCCAGGTCACTGGGTAACCGAACCAAAGCAGCCTTACAGCCAGGCAGTGCGTTGTGGTGAACTGATCTTCACAACCGGGCAGGTTGCATTGGATACAGATCTTACTGTCATCGCCGCGACTGATTCACGTGGCCAGATCCGCGCGGCGGTTGATGATCGTTTTAGGGATTAGATATCTACTGGCTTTTTATAGACTATTTGCCGATACAGAACTTACATTATTTTTATTAAGGCTTTTTTGTATTTTTTGTTCCCAAAGCATCTAAGTGGGGAACAAATTTATTGCGAACCTGACGATATATCCCCCGTCCGTCACGCGATGGCCAAGACAACAACCGTTGCCGTCATTGATCAGCACAAGCTAGTTTGCGACCGGTAGAAGCGGTTGGTGCTATGGCACCTTTGGAACTGGGCAAACTATGTAGAATCAGTTTACCCAACGAAAATTTTTGGATAAGTCAGGACATAGGACTATGCCAGCCACGACACTCAACCGATACGCACCAGAACGACACATCAAAGCGCCAACCGGGAATGAACTTCAGTGCAAGCACTGGGGGGCCGAGGCCCCGATGCGAATGCTGATGAACAACCTGGATCCTGAGGTTGCGGAAAACCCGGCCGAACTGATCGTCTACGGTGGGGTCGGTCGGGCTGCCCGCGACTGGGACAGTTTCGATCAAATTATAAGTTCGCTCAAGAACCTCGAGGAGAACGAAACACTGCTCGTCCAATCGGGTAAGCCCGTCGGTGTGTTCCAGACCCATGAAGAAGCTCCCCGGGTGCTGATTGCCAACTCGAACCTGGTTCCTCACTGGGCAACACTGGAACACTTCTCAGAACTGGATCAACAGGGCCTGATGATGTACGGACAGATGACGGCTGGATCCTGGATCTATATCGGCTCCCAGGGCATCGTCCAGGGGACCTATGAAACGTTTGCGGAACTGGCCCGACAGCACTTTAACGGTTCGTTCGAGGGCCGGTGGATACTGACAGCGGGGCTCGGCGGTATGGGCGGCGCCCAGCCGCTGGCAGCGACCATGAACGGCGCCTCGATGATCGCCGTGGAATGCAACATGCAGTCGATTGAGTCGCGCCTGCGGACACGCTACCTGGATGCGTGGGCCGACAATCTGGACGACGCCCTTAAGCTGGTCGAGGATGCCCACAACAATGTCCGACCTATCTCGGTGGGTTTGCTGGGTAACGCCGCCGACGTGTTTCCGGATATCGCAGCGCGTTCCCGGCAGGATCCCAGATACCTGCCCGATGTGGTGACCGATCAGACCTCCGCCCATGATCCCCAGGCCGGCTATCTGCCCCAGGGCTGGTCAGTTGACGATTGGATCGAGCGCCGGCGAACTGACCCGGCCGGTGTTGCTGACGCAGCCAAAGCATCCATGGCGGTTCAGGTGCGGGCGATGCTGGATTTCTGGGAGCGGGGAATTCCGGTGGTGGACTACGGCAACAATATCCGCCAGATGGCTCAGGAAGTCGGGGTCAAGAACGCTTTCGACTATCCTGGATTTGTGCCCGCTTACGTCAGGCCACTGTTCTGCACTGGTACAGGGCCGTTCAGGTGGGCGGCGCTGTCGGGGGACCCCGAAGACATCTACAAAACCGACGTAAAGGTCAAGGAACTCATCCCGGATAACCCGCACCTGCACCGGTGGCTGAACATGGCCCGAAAGCGAATTGCCTTCCAGGGCATGCCGAGCCGTATCTGCTGGGTGGGTCTGGGCGATCGCGATAGGATTGGGCGGGCCTTTAATCAGATGGTGGCAAATGGCGAGCTGAGTGGACCGATCGTGATCGGCCGCGATCATCTCGACAGCGGATCGGTTGCAAGCCCAAACCGCGAGACCGAAAACATGAAAGACGGGTCAGATGCTGTTTCCGACTGGCCGATACTCAACGCGCTTCTGAACACGGCATCAGGTGCGACATGGGTGTCTTTTCATCATGGCGGTGGTGTGGGTATCGGTTTCTCCCAACATGCCGGTTTGGTCATAATGGCTGATGGTTCAGCCTCGGCGGATCGAAAACTGGCCCGCGTGTTGTGGAACGATCCTGCCACCGGTGTAATGCGTCACGCCGACGCGGGTTACGAGGAGGCGATAGCATGCGCCCGGGACAAAGGTCTAAACTTGCCGGGAATTTTGGTTTAACCCTGTCTGGGTCAGATGCTCGCAACAGAAGCTGGTGATTCGAATAACGTCCTGTGACGAGCGTTGTTTGACTGCCTCATTCCGACCAAGGCCAAATGAAAAGATTTGGGTCGCCCCACTTGGATAGACCCCCCTATTTACCGATGCAGAACGTCGAGAAGATCTGGCCGAGCAGGTCTTCCGTGGTGACTTCGCCCGTAATTTCACCCAGTGCGAGCTGTGCCAGACGAAGCTCCTCCGCAAGTAGCTCCTGAGCCGACCCGACGTGTTGTTCTGCGGCGTGCAGATGCGATTGTGCTTTGAGCAGTGCCTCAATGTGGCGCCGGCGGGCCATCAGCGGCGCTTCACCCAAACAGGTATAGCCAAGCGCTTGTTGAATAGCTTGCTCCAGAGCATCGATACCCGCACCTGTCTTGGCCGAGACTGAAACGCCTTCGCTGCCTTCGTTTACTACAGTCCCTGCTGGCCTGCCACTGAGGTCACACTTGTTATAAACCCGAAGTATTCCTCCTGCGCCGGGCGCCATTGATGCGTGATCCTGGCTGGTGTGCGGTGCGGTATCGTCGATTACAAACAGGACCAAGTTGGCCTGTTCAATCGCCTGTGTCGCCCGACGAACACCCTCTTCTTCGACGTAATCAGTGCTTTCTCTCAAGCCCGCCGTATCGATCAGCTGGACCGCTAGTCCAGCTATGTCGATCGTCGTGTCGACCACATCGCGCGTGGTGCCCGGGGTGATGCTGACGATGGCCCGGTCTTCTCGCGCCAGCGCATTCAGCAGGCTTGATTTTCCGGCATTGGGCAATCCAGCCAGCACGACCCGGGCGCCATGGGCCAATAGACTTCCCGGCCGGGCCTGGTCCAGCAATGACGCCAGTATCTGACTGGTGTGATTTAACCGGGCTTGTGCAGCGCTCGAATCCAGGGCGCTCACGGGCTCTTCCGAGAAGTCAATTTCTGCTTCGAAATTTACTCTTAAATCTCCTATCTCCTTCGATAGTGCGTTTATCTCCCTTGAAAATGACCCCATCAACGAGCGTATGGCAGCCCGCGCAGCGGCCTGTGTCTGGCTGTCAATGAGATCGGCGACCGCTTCGGCCTGAGCGAGATCCAGTCGGCCATTAAGAAATGCCCGCTCAGTGAATTCACCCGGGCGGGCCGGGCGGGCGCCGTGGCTTAAAACGCTGGCCAGAACGCCGTCCAGTACCCGGGGTCCGCCGTGGCCTTGGAGCTCCAGTACATCCTCGCCGGTGTAAGAGGCCGGCGCGGCAAAATAAAGTACCAGTCCCTTGTCCAGTGGCGAACCATCGGCCGCTCTGAACACCCGGTGCGTGGCTTGTTTTGGCGGTGGCAGCACACCGGTGATGGCGTGCGCGATGACCCCGGCGCGAGGCCCTGATATCCGCACTATGCCGATAGCGCCTACGCCAGGCGGCGTCGCGATAGCGGCAATGGTATCTTGATCCTGTTGCACCGTTCGTAACCGCAGTCGACCGGGCGATGTCAACTCGCCTGAACTAGCCTCCGGATGCCGCGATCTTTCGTGTGATCACCCACTGCTGGCCAATGGACAGAAGGTTGTTCACCAACCAATACAGCACCAGCCCAGCGGGAAACCACAGAAAGAAGATCGTAAACATCACTGGCATGGCCAGCATGATGTTTTTTTGCATCGGGTCAACTGGCGTGGGGTTTAGGATCGTCTGACCAAACATAGAAGCGCCCATGAGCAGCGGCAGCACGTAGTACGGATCCTGAACGGAAAGGTCCTTGATCCATAACATAAACGGTGCTTGCCGCAACTCGACGCTTTCCAGCAACACCCAGTACAACGAGATAAAGACCGGAATCTGTATTACGATCGGCAGGCAACTGCCAAGAGGATTGATTTTTTCCTTTTTATAAACCTCCATCATTGCCTGCTGGAACTTCTGTTTGTCGTCGCCAAAGCGCTCCTTGAGCGTTTTCATACGCGGCTGGAGATTCTTCATCTTCGCCATCGACTTATAGCTGGCCGCCGACAGCGGATAGAACACGAGCTTAACCAGCAACGTCAGTAGAATGATGGACACACCCCAGTTTTGGACAGTGCGGTGGATGTAAGTCAATAACCAGAACAGCGGCGATGAGATCGGTGTCAGCCAGCCGTAATCCACTGTTAACTCCAGCTGCTGGTTCTCCTCGGTGAGACGTTTCTGTTCTTTAGGCCCAACGAACAGTCGAGCATTCAGAGACCCTTGTCTACCGGCCGGCACGACGGTCGGCTCTACACTCTTGTAACCGATGTGATAATGCGGTTGGCTGTCTCGGGCTGTGACCGTTGAATAGAACTCATAAGCGCTGCTCCCCTGCGGCAGCAGCGCACCCACGAAATAGTGCTGCAACATGGCTACCCAACCCGAGGGTGTGTTGCGTGCCAGATTCTCGTCGTACATGTCATCAAAATCTATCTTCTGGTACTTGTCTTCCGGTGTGTAAATAACGCCACCTGTGTAGCTTGGCAGCCGGCCAAAGAAGCCGAGTCCACTAGATTTCTGCTCGACCTTAGTGCGAAGTATCTGGTTATATAGGAACCCTTGCCACGCTGTGGCGGTGGCGTTGTCGATCTCGTAACGGATGTCGATGTAGTAGCTATTTCGATAAAACGTATAAACCTTGCGATACCCAACACCATCGGGGCTTTGCCACCTAAGAATCGCTTCTACGCGATCGGCAGCGGGTGACAAATAATAATTGTGTTGATCAGCGACGTATCGTGTATGGTGATTTGGTAACTCGCCCTGTGTGCCCAAGAGGCCGCCCTGGATAACAAACAGGTCAGCGCCCTCTTCGTTTAACAGCCGAAACGGTTCATCTGGATTCTCCAGCTTTTCGGGATATGTCAACAACTCTAACCGCCTCAGGTCACCGCCATAGGAATCTATGACGGCGCGTATGAGGTCTGTTTCAACCACCACGATATCACCTGTGGGCAAGCTCTTTAATGTCGGTTTAGGAATTCCAGTTACAGCAGTGTTTGTGTTTGTGTTTGTGTTTGTGTTGGCGGTGGTCGGCGCACTGGGGACGTCTTCGGTGTTCACCGCGATGGTTTGGCTCTGCCCAGTTTGAGCAGCTATTTGCGATGTCATTACCGCTACGGGGGCTGCGTTGTGCTCGACCCAAGCCTGCCAAATCAGGACCAACACCAGCGCCAAACCAGTAAACAGTATGAGTTTTTGGAAATCCACTTTTAGCGCTTCAACGATGCTAGCAGCTGGAGGTGCCCGCGTTCTCGTCTGGCACCATGTCCACACCCCCAGGGTGCCAGGGGTTACAGCGGATCAGCCGGCGCAGAGTCAGCCAGGCACCGCGGGTTACTCCGTGACGCTCGATGGCCTCTATGGCGTAGGACGAACACGTGGGATAGAAACGGCAGGTCGGCCCCAATAGCGGACTGATCAAGTACCGATATCCGCGTAGTACCCCTGTGATTACTTGCCGCATTTATCTCTCACTCGTCTCCAGTGGCCGAACAGGCTCTGATCGACCTGCAGGCGATCGGTTTCGTTAGCTTCCTGGCGCGCGATCACAACCAGATCCAGACCAACCAGAGGCTCCTTATGACAACGAAAAGATTCTCGGACGCGACGCTTCAGTCGATTGCGCCGCACCGCTTTGTTGGACACTCGTCGGGAGACTGTGATGCCGAGCCGCGCGCTGCCTGTCTGGCGCCTCGCCACATAAACGGTAAACAGGCGATCATCGCTACGGCATCGTCCGGCAATCGTCGTGCGGTAATCCACACCACGCAAGAGGCGTTCGCTTCGCATGAAGCGGGCATTGCTCACTGCCGGCGGATAACGTCGCCCGGCACTCAGGCGCTGAGCTGCGCCCGGCCTTTGGCTCGTCGCGCGCTGATCACGGCTCGTCCTGCCCGTGTTTTCATCCGCGCCCTGAAACCATGTCGTCGTTTCCGTTTAACTTCGCTGGGCTGGAAGGTCCGCTTCATAATGCGTATCCCGAATTCTGTGGCCGGCTTTCAAAAAAGGCGTCGGACTTTACTCGTAATTATGGCGTAATGTCAATGGTTTTAGGGGTCTCTAGCACGCTGTGGATAAAATAATATAGGATAATTTCTGTGGATAACTTCCAATATATCGTATAGACTGGCCGCCATGACAGCAGCCGCACAGTCACGACAATAAACTTAAATCGCGCCGAAAGCGCTGTCGACAAACCCGACCAACCCTATACCTGTGTCCACCGCCCTTTGGAAACTTTGCTTAAGTCGTCTCGAAGACGACCTCTCCGCCCAGCAGTTCAATACCTGGATCCGGCCACTGCACGCCGTCGAAAACGCTGACGGTCTGACGCTGCTAGCGCCCAACCGATTTGTGCGCGACTTCGTACACAGAGAATACCTGGGGCTGATCTCTAGCCTAGCGAAAAACTTCAGCCCCAAACCCGCAGCAATCAGACTGGATATCGGCAGTGAGCAGGCAGGCAGCACTGTTACCGCTACAGCCGATCAGTCACCGGTAGCCCACAACAAAGGCTCGACTGCTCTGGGTTTTGAAGGCCGTCTCAACCCAGCTTTTACCTTTGAGACCCACGTTGAGGGTAAATCCAACCAACTGGCCCGGGCCGCTGCCAGCCAAGTCGGGGAAAACCCGGGGCAAGCCTATAACCCGTTGTTTCTTTACGGGGGTGTCGGTTTAGGTAAAACACACCTGATGCAAGCTGCCGGTAATCTGACCCGGCAACTTAGGCCGGAAGCCAAAGTCGTGTACGTACACTCCGAACGGTTTGTGGCCGATATGGTCAAAGCCCTGCAGCATAACAAAATCAATGATTTCAAGCGTTATTATCGATCTCTGGATGCCCTGCTGATTGACGACATTCAGTTCTTTTCAGGAAAAGAGCACTCACAGGAAGAATTTTTCCATACTTTCAATACGTTACTAGAAGGCCAGCGACAAATCGTGATTACCAGTGACCGCTTTCCGCGTGAGATTTCCGGCGTCCAGGAGCGCCTGATTTCCCGTTTCGGTAGCGGCCTGACCGTCCCGATCGACCCGCCCGAACTCGAGACTCGAATGGCCATCTTAAAAATCAAAGCCCAGCAGAAAGGCGTCGACCTGCCCGAAGACGTGTGTTTTTTTGTAGCCAAACAGATTCGGTCCAATGTGCGGGAACTCGAGGGCGCGCTCCACCGGATAATCGCCAGTGCTAACTTTACCGGACGCAAGATCAATACCGACCTTGCTCGGGAAGCACTGCGCGACCTGTTGGTCTTTCAGGAACGCCAAATCACCATACAGAATATCCAGAAAGTCGTCGCGGAATATTTCAAGATGCGTATCTCGGACCTGCATTCCAAGCGGCGTAACCGGCAGATTACCCGACCTCGCCAGATCGCAATGGCGCTGGCCAAAGAACTCACCACTATGAGTTTGCCAGAAATTGGCGACGCGTTCGGGGGTAGAGACCACACAACCGTATTGCACGCTCAACGCAAGGTCAGCGAGTTAATCAAGACGGACCCTAAGATCAGCGAAGACTACCAGAACCTACAGCGCCTTCTGAGTGGATAACGTGTGGGCTTCCAGTGAGAAACTATGGCATGATTTCCTAGATACGAATTTCACACCATCTTATTCACCTTGTGCCGGATTTGATTCACAGCATTACACACACGACTATTTAGTGTTATCCATTTGTTTTTATTGATTAAAATAACTTAATCTCTTTATCAACAGCCTTAATTAAATCAGTAAACAAATTATCTATGAAATTATTAATAGAACGAGACCAACTGTTAACACCACTCACTACCGTTACCAGCGTAGTAGAGCGGAGACAAACACTGCCTATTTTGGCGAACGTGTTGGTACAACTAGACAGCAACACTCTCACGCTGACCGGCACCGATCTGGAGGTAGAAACCACCATTGAAACCACTGTTCTAGATGGCAGTGACGGTCAGTGCACCGTGACCGCTCGTAAACTGCTCGACATTACTCGTGCGCTACCCGAAAACGCAAAACTGGAATTCAGCACAGAAGGAAGCAAGCTGAAAATCAAGTCGGGACAGAGCCGCTTCACCTTGCAGACCCTGCCAGCTGCCGATTTCCCGCGGCTCGAGACGGAGAACTGGGAGGAACGGGTTCGCCTGGAGCAATCAGCGCTGCGGAGCCTTTTCGACAAAACAGCCTTTTCGATGGCGCAACAGGACGTCCGGTATTTTTTAAATGGTGTGCTGATTGAACTGGATGGTGACACGATGATCTCCGTAGCGACGGATGGACACCGGCTGGCGCGCAGCCGAACCAAACTACCCGCTGCTGCTGGGGCGCAGCGTCAGGTTATCGTTCCGCGGAAGGCTGTTCTGGAGCTCAACCGATTCCTGGCCGACGGTGGAGACGAGATAACGCTGGAACTTAATCCAAATCACGTGCGATTCAGCCGACCCGGCGCTCAATTGACAAGCAAACTGATCGATGGAAAATTCCCGGACTATAAAGCCGTCATGTCGCAAGTCCTGTCACAAAAAATGGTCGCTGACCGGGAACAGCTACACGAAGTGCTGGCGAGAACTTCGGTGCTGACCAACGAAAAATATCGGGGCATCCGGCTGAATTTATCCAACGGCTGTTTGAAGCTGTCGGCACACAATCCAGACCATGAAGAAGCCAGTGACGAGGTGAGCGTGGATTATGAAGGCGACAGCCTGGAGATTGGATTCAACGTGACTTACCTGATGGATGCGTTGCGGGCCATGTCGACAAAGACCGTAGAGGCCGAGTTGCACGACGGCAACAGCGGGTGCATGCTTCACGAGCCTGATGATGATGACACGCTGTACCTGATCATGCCCATGCGATTGTAGATAAGTAGGACCCTACAACAGCCTGCCGGGTTTCGGTGTTTCACGTGAAACAACGGATCTCACAGGTACCTGGGCTTCAAGCCTATGGTTTCACGTGAAACACCGTGAAAAGCCCATAAAATAGCCGTTTCTGCGGCCTAGCAACCCTCGTTTGTGATAGAATAAAAGCCCACCCTAAGGAGTATTTATGAGCAGTCAACCAGTCTACGACGAAAGCAGCATTAAGGTTCTGAAAGGGCTGGAAGCGGTCCGCAAGCGGCCCGGCATGTATATCGGTGACACCGATGACGGCACTGGCCTTCACCACATGGTTTTCGAAGTGGTCGATAACTCCATAGACGAAGCACTCGCTGGCCACTGCCAAGAAATTACCGTGACGATTCACGCTGACGAGACGGTGTCGGTGGTGGACGACGGCAGGGGCATCCCGACCGGGGTGATTGCAGAAGAAGGGCGTTCTGCGGCAGAAGTTATCATGACCCAACTGCACGCCGGAGGGAAATTTGACCAGAATTCCTACAAAATGTCTGGCGGTTTACACGGTGTGGGTGTTTCGGTGGTTAACGCGTTGTCATCCAGCCTCAGGCTGATAATTCATCGGGGGGGTCAAACATATCGCCAAGATTACCAAAGGGGGGTCCCGACCGGACCGCTGACCGAGATTGGTGACACTGCCCGCACTGGCACGGAAGTTCATTTTAGACCCGACTCGCAGGTGTTCACGGACCTCGTGTTACACCACGATATTCTGGCGAAGCGACTCCGGGAGTTGGCCTTCCTCAATTCGGGCGTCCGAAACAAATTGGTGGACGAACGGGCGGGAACAGAGGAAGTCTTTGAATATAAAGGCGGAATCAAGGCGTTTGTCGAACACCTAGGAAGCAAGAAAAACAAGCTCCACCCAACAGTGTTGGCGTTCAGCGCGGGACGGGACCACGTTCAGCTTGAGCTCGCGCTGCAGTGGAACGACAGCTATCAGGAAAATGTTTTCTGCTACACCAACAATATCCCACAGAGCGACGGGGGTGCTCATCTGGAGGGCCTACGCGCCGCCATGACCAGAACGCTGGGCCGTTATATGGAGGCCAGTGGAGCCGCGAAGCGGGCCCGCGTGGATTTAAAAGGCGAAGACTGTCGGGAAGGCCTGACGGCTGTGTTGGCGGTGAAGGTGACGGATCCGAAGTTCTCGTCTCAGACCAAGGAAAAACTCGTTTCCTCAGATGTCAGGGGGCCGGTCGAATCGCTGATTACCGAGTATCTCGGGGCGTTTTTGCTTGAGCGGCCGACAGAAGCCAAAGCGATCGTCGACAAAATCGCTGATACTGCGCGCGCCCGCGAGGCTGCGCGGCGGGCTCGCGAGATGACCCGCCGAAAAAACGCCCTAGAAATGAGCGGTTTGCCGGGCAAGCTCGCGGATTGCCAAGAAAAAGACCCGGCGCAGAGCGAGATTTACCTAGTGGAAGGAGACTCCGCTGGTGGGTCAGCCAAGCAGGCGCGCGACAGGCGCTACCAGGCCATCCTCCCCCTTAAAGGAAAGATCCTGAACGTGGAAAAGGCGCGTTTTGACCGAATGCTGGCCTCCGATGAGGTCACGACGCTGATCACTGCGCTGGGTACCGGAATCGGCAAGGATGATTTCGATGTCAGCAAACTGCGGTATCACAGGATCATCATCATGACCGATGCAGATGTCGACGGGTCGCACATCCGAACTCTGCTGCTGACATTCTTCTACCGCCAGATGCCCGAACTGCTGGAAAGAGGCCACGTGTTCATCGCGCAACCGCCGCTGTACAAGGTCTCTCTGCGCAAGAAAGAGACCTACCTGAAGGACGACGACGAGATGAATCGTTATCTCCTGGGGTTGGCGATGGAGGGGGCGAAACTCCAGCGACGAGATGAACCCAGGGCGGTGTTGGACGGCCCCGAGCTCAAGGCACTGTGTACCGAATACTTCGCGATTAAGTCCGCGATTAACCGGCTGGCCCGACGCTACCAGACCGAAGTGCTATGGGCGCTCAGTGCCTTGACGCCATTAGGTCAGAAGGGCCAACCAACCGAGCAAGACCAGGCTGAATTCGTACAATTATTGAATACCAGGCTATCAGGGGTTACAGGACAGGGCGGCCCCCAGTATCGCGTTCACTTCGATACTACCGATGGCGTGGGGCAGTGGTCGCTGGTGGTAGAGAGCGAGCACCACGGGCAGTACCGTCAGACTCGACTGCCCGCTGAGTTTTTCGATACCCAGGAATATGGATCTATGATTGCGCTGGGCCAGCGACTGGACACTTTAGTGGGTTCGCAACCGACGGTGGTTCGAGGCGATAAAGAGACGGCAGTAGAGGATTTTGCCGGCGCCATTGAGTGGCTGATGTCAGAGGCCAGGCGCGGCCTGACGGTGCAACGCTATAAGGGGTTGGGCGAGATGAATCCCGACCAATTGTGGGAAACGACGATGGATGCCAGTCAGCGGACACTGTGCCGAGTACAGATTGAAGACGCCGTTGGTACCGATGAGATCTTTAGCGTCCTGATGGGCGATGATGTAGAACCGCGTCGCGCGTTCATCGAGCGCAACGCCTTTGCCGTGCACCACCTAGATATATAATAAAATCAATTACTTATCAGTGAAGGGTGCGAGGCGCTGAAAGCACAAAACGCGGAATGGTGGCGTCGAACGTACGGCCGTCTTCAGCCACCATCTGGTAAGTACCGTGCATCGTGCCCACGGGCGTCTCAATGACCGCACCGGACGTATAGCGAAAACCCTCCCCAGGTTTGAGCACCGGCTGTTCACCGACTACGCCCTCACCTTCGACCTCTTCGGTTCGGTTATCAGCATCGGTGATGAACCAGTGCCGAGAAATGAGTTGGGCGGTGACAGAGCCGCGGTTTACCAGGGTGATGGTATAGGCAAAAACAAACCGGTCTTCATCGGGTTCAGAGTGTTCAGCGACATAGGTCGTTTCGACCTGAACGTCGATGTCGTAGGGGTTTTCCATAATATTGACGCTCCTGTTCTACCGGCCACAACGGACAGTTACGATGTTACCGTTTTCTGACTGCAGATGCATTGCTGCCAGTTGCCGACCCCAGACACAGCCACCATCTATGCAGTAGAGCGTCCGCTGTTGGTAAATACCAAGATCTGACCAGTGTCCAAAGATTATCCGCGTATTGCCCAGTGGTTGCCCGTTTATATCAAACCAGGGCTTGAGCGGGGCCGGCGCTGCGGCGGGCAACCCCTTGAATTCCAGTTCAAGGTCAAGATCCGGCGTGCAGTAACGCATCCGGGTAAATGCATTGGTAATGAAGCGCAGGCGGTCCCAGCCGGTTAACCGATCATCCCAGCGGGCCGGGGCGTTTCCGTAGATGTGGGCAAGAAAGTCCAGCCACTGGTCTGAGCGTAATATGTTTTCTACTTCGTGGGCCAACAACAGTCCCTGATGCAGCGACCAGCCCGGATAAAGCCCGGCGTGCAGCAGCGCTGCATTCAGGCCGGAGTCGAAATGGGCCAGGGGCAGGTGGCGGATAAAATCGGTCAGTTCATCTAAATCAGGGGCGTGCAGTAGATGATCAAGCCGGTAGGTAGGCTTATTTTGGTGCAGCCCTGCCGATAGGGCCAAGAAATGAAGGTCGTGATTCCCCAACACCACGGTTGCCCGACCCTTTAACGATTTGACGAATCGGAGCACAGCCTCGGAATTGGGGCCACGACTGACAAGATCGCCCACGAACCAGAGGCAGTCAGAATCGGGGTTGTAGCGGATTTTATCGAGCAAGCGCTCAAGACAAGACATACAGCCCTGAACGTCGCCAATGGCCCAGGTGGCCAACGTCGAACTCAGCCCAGCTCAGTCACTGAGTGGTTCGAGACTCCACGCCCGGCGTTCGGCGGGTGGGAGGTCGTCGTAGATCGCGGCGAGACGCTGTTGCCAGTAAGATTCGCGGACAAACAAGTAGGGATCGAGCTGAAGTTTTAGGATATGGTCTGCGATGAGCAGTTCAGCGCGCGCGTCGAATGTGCGCAGGGCGTAGCCCAGGGTGAGATCACGACCACTGGCGTTATATGACACAGGGTCGGGGTAGATAAACGCCGGGACAAGCGCGACGGCATCACGGACATTGCTGGCCCCCAGCAGCGGTAACACCAAGTAGGGCCCGGACGGCAGTCGCCACCGGGCCAGGGTCTGACCATAGTCCTCTTCGTGCGGCGGCCTGCCAACAGCACCAGCGACGTCAAAAATGCCGGCAACACCGAGGGTGCTGTTGATAAGCAGTCGTTCAAAGTCGAGGCGACCCTGAGCAAACCGCCCCTGTAATACATCGTTGGCAATCGTTGCGGGCAGCTGCAGGTTGCTAAAAAAATTGCTGACCGACAATCGGACCGCTGACGGCACGGCGTGGGCGTAAACTACAGCGATGGGGCGAATCAAAAAACGGTCCAGGCCATCATTGAAGCCGAAGACCATACGATTCACAGGTTCAAGAGGATCAGTGAGTTGGAGCGGTGAAGGACTGTTATAACCGAGTTTTTCTGAGCTAGCACAACCAGTGAGCAGCAGCGGTAGAATCAGGAGCAGCGCTAGACCGTTGTAGCAGATACCGCTACTCAGGGGCCGCTGACTTAAGTCAAGTCGCCGGATGGCCGAGTATGCCCAACGGTACACGAGTCGCATAGACCGACTATAAGCCCGGCCGAGGTTTCCGAACAGCCTTTACCATCGGATCAGCCAAGCCATCGATTAACCCGTGAAACATCCTCTTCGTTAAGCTGGCCTGCCAGCTGTTCCAGCACCAGGACCTGCAGGACATAATCATAACGCGCTTTGAGGTAGTCTCGTTCGGCCCGGAACAGGTCTCGTTGTGCGTTGAGCACCTCAATGTTGGTGGTTAAGCCTGCGGCAAAGCCTTCTTCTTTGGCCTGAAGCGCGCTTTCTCCGGCGGTAACAGCTTGTGCCAGCGCGGTGATTCGACGCAGCTGACTATTGATACTGAGAAATGCTTGGCGTGTCTTGCGCTGAATTTCTCGGCGAGCCGATTCGTAGCGGGCGCGGGCAGCATTGTGATTCGAAGTCGCTTCTCTGATCTGGGCGTTGATGAGGCCGCCTTGATAGAACGGCAACTTGAACAACAGGGTCAAGCTGGCGTCGGTGCCGTCGGCCGATGCACTGTCAGAGTATTCGGCAGATAGATTCAGCCCCACCGTGAGTCGCCGTAATGCTTGTTGCCGGTCGATCTCTGTTTCAGCCGCCGACGTGTCCAGTGACAGTGCTTTGAGTGACCGATTGTCCAATAGGGCCCGGCCGATCCACAGCCCAGCATCATCAGGCTGTGGCTTCGATAATGCCGCAGCGGGAGACAGTGACAGCAGCGTACCGGGGTCCCTGCCCACCAGGGCGACCAGCACCTGCCGCATGTCGACCAGCACCCGTTGGGCTTCGATACCTTCAGCTACAGAGTATTCGTAGCGGGCCCGGGCGTCGTAAAGATCGGTCCGGGTGCCCAGGCCAACATCGAGCCGCTCTTCGGCGAGTTCCAGCTGTCTACGAATAGCCCGCTGGTTACGCTCTGACAGCTCTAGGTTATCCTGGGCTGAGAGTACCGCAAAATAACTGTTGGCCACGCGTTGAATCAGTGATTCAGCGGCGATCTGGTAGTTAACATCCGCCGCATCAGTCTGCAGGCGTGCTTGCTTGATCAGAAGACGGCTTGAACGGTCGTATATCGATTGCTTGAGTGACACTGTGGCTGATGCGGCCTGATTGGTCAGATCTCTGGAGACGAGTGTGTAGCTGCTCGACGCAGATAAATGTGGCCGGAATGCGGCTAGGGCCTGAGGAATAGCTTCTTGCCCAGCTTCACGCCGGTGGACTTGTGTTGCGAACTCAGGATCGCTGGACCACGCCAGACGATATATGGCCAGCAGGTCGATACCGCTGGTCGTCGACTCTGAAGAAGAGACAATGACCGTTGTCGCTGAATCACGGGCCGTGTCAGTGTCGGTTTGCGCTGGGTTTTCGTTGTCAGTGGTAGCGGAGACGCCTGTAGTGACGGTGGCCGCCTGGGTCTGACTTTCTTCCTCGTCGGATTCGACCGCCGGCGCGCTGGTAATCTTAAGGGACTGGCCGGGGTAGATTACGCCGCTCTCGTCCAGACCGTTCCACGCCATTAGGTCCGCGCAGCGCACCCCGAACAGTTCTGCGATTTCGCACGGCGTGTCCCCAGGTTGCACGGTGTACTGATTCTGGGCTGAAACCCAAGTGCTGCCCGACGCCATCAGAATAACTACGGTGTAAAGGAACGCTTTAATCATGTTGGTTTTGAATCCGCCGTAAATCTTGAGGTTAGAAGGTAAATGCTGAGGGGGTCCGGACATTAATCAGGGGCGGCAAACTGGTGTCAAAAATAGAGTGTTCAGTCGATTCTTCATTATCGCCGCGGCTATAGAGCATAGCCTCCATGACGGGTGACTGGCCAACAATCGCGACCAGCCGACCACCCGGTGCCAGCCGATTGCGGTGGGCACGAGGTGGAACGGGCACCGAGCCGGTGAGAATAATTGCGTCCCAAGCGTCGTCTTCGGTCCAGTCTTCAGCAGCGTCTCCTTCTTCGAACGTGGCGTTGACAATGCCCAGGTTTTCGAGCCGGGTCGCAGCAGGCCTCAGAAAGTCACCATAGATGTCGACGCTTGTAACATGGGCGCAACAACTGGCCAAAAGAGCAGTCAGGTAGCCAGTGCCGGTACCGACCTCGAGGACCCGATCAGTGGACGTTAATGCCAGGGCCTGGGTCAAACGGGCTTCAACCTTGGGCTGCATCATGCACTCACCGTGGCCGATCGGCAGGTTTAAGTCAGCAAACGCCAAATCCCGATCTTTTGGGGGCACAAACAGTTCGCGGGGCAGTTTCTTCAGCAACGCTAATAACGCTGGATCCAGCACCTCCCACGGGCGAATCTGCTGTTCAATCATGTTAAACCGGGCGAGCTCGATATCCATTGTTTGACAGATGGTGACTAAGAAAGCTAAAAATTTTATCACAGGCATGGGCGTAGTAGCGGACACCTGTGCCTAGAACAACCGCTGCTGGCTACGGCATCAGTGAGCTTTAGTCAGCCGAATAAAATCTTCTCGACCAGGACAGCTCATTTCGGATTTAATACCAAGCGGGTAAGACAATAAATCTGTGACAACAGGAGAACTTCGGGACAGGCAGATCAGATCCAACACAAGCTCGACAGGATGCTGGCAGAACGCAGACAGCAGGGTCAGCAAAGATGCCCATGAATACGCGGTTATGGCGAACCCTGTAGGACAGTTTCTGAAGGCCCCGGGCGCGTGTTGACCGTGTTTGGGCGCTCACCTATACTGCGCGACCCCTGCGGCGGTGTACCGGCCTTGTTTTAGTATCTGCGCCGGAGCGTTTATCTCGCGTATTGGTCATCGTGAGGCAGCGTGATTGAGGCGATGAAACAACAGACAGTGTGCCGGGCGAGAACGTGTTAAGACGAGTGCTGGCAGCACAGTGTGGGGTGACGGCGCTACTGGCGCTCGCCCTCTGGCTGTTCGGACCGAATCTTCTGCACTCGGCATTGGTCGGTGCCGGAATCGGCGTGGCTGGGAATGGGTATGCGGCTTGGCGTGTGTTTGCTGGCAGTCGCTCGAACAATGGATCGGTTGCGATGTTCGAGCTTTACCGGGCGGAATTTAGCAAACTCGTAATCATCGGCGTACTGTGCGGGTGTGCTTTTATAGCCCTTGAAGATTTGAACTTTGCTGCCTTTCTGGGCGGGTTGGTCTCGGCGACCCTCGCGTCTGTGGTTACAGCGGCGACACATACGGTCGAGTTACCGGAACAAGTGGGAAGACAGATTTAAACAGCAATGGCCAGCGACAGCCTGACAACGACCGGCTACATCAAGCATCACCTACAGAACCTGGCCTATGGCCAGCATCCGGACGGTACATGGGGATTGGCGCACAGCGCTGCCGAAGCAAGAGAAATGGGCTTCTGGGCAATCCATCTCGACACGATGTTTTGGTCAGTGATATTGGGCGCGCTCTTCCTCTGGTTATTCGGCAAGGCGGCCCGCAAAGCAACAGCGGACACGCCGAGCGGCTGGTTGAATTTCGTCGAGTGGATCATCGAATTTATCGACGACAATGTACGCGGTTCTTTTTCAGGAAAGAACGATCTCATCGCCCCGCTGTCACTGACGCTTTTCGTCTGGATCCTGCTCATGAACCTGATGGACCTGGTGCCAGTGGACTGGATTCCACAGATTGCGCATCTGTTGGGCATTGAGTACATGAAGGTGGTGCCCACAACTGACCCCAATGCGACCTTTGGTATGGCGCTGGGGGTATTCCTGCTGACGCTTTACTACAGTATCAAGGTGAAGGGGCCACTGGGTTTCGCGGCTGAGCTGACGATGCAGCCGTTCCAAGCCACCAACCCGGTACTGAAAATCATTCTGATGCCAATCAATTTCTTCTTAGAGTTCGTCAGCCTGATTGCAAAGCCGCTATCACTGTCTTTGCGGCTTTTCGGTAATCTCTTTGCTGGCGAGATGATATTTATTTTGATTGCCTTGCTGTTCTCAGGGGGACTGGCTTTTGCTGTGGTGGGCGGCGTTCTGCAGTTAGGATGGGCTATTTTTCATATTCTGATCGTGCTATTGCAGGCATTTATATTTATGACCCTGACTATTGTTTATCTCGAAATGGCGCACAGCCACCACTGAGCGGCCCAGCATCAAGCGAAGAATTATTGGTATCAAGCTGACTTTTCTTAATAGGAGAAACTCATGGAAATTGCTTTACTCTACGTTGCCGGCGCGGTTCTGCTCGGTTTAGCCGGTGTGGGCGTCGGTGTGGGTGTGGGCGTGCTCGGCGCACGATTCCTGGAGGGCATCGCCCGACAGCCAGAGCTGCTGCCGATGCTCAGGACCCAGTTCTTCATCGTTATGGGCTTGGTGGATGCTATCCCGATTATCGGTGTGGCCATCGCGCTCTACATCATGTTCGCCGTAGTGGGCGGTTAATAACTTGGCTTTTTCGGACGGAAACAGGTTATGAACATCAACTTGACGCTGATCGGGCAGACTATTGCATTTGCGGTCTTCGTCTGGTTCTGCATGAAGTTTGTTTGGCCGCCTATCATTACAGCACTGAACGAACGCAAAACCCGGATCGCTGATGGCCTTGCCGCGGCGGATGAAGGTCAGCGTGAGAAGGCGCGGGCAGAAGAACACGCCGCAGAGGCTCTTGAAGAAGCCAAGGGACAAGCGCAGGAAATCATACGCAGAGCAGAACGACGCGAGACAGAAATCGTCGAGGAAGCCAAGTCTACTGCACGCACTGAGGGCGACCGTATTCTCACGGCTGCGCGGGGCGAGATCGACAAGGAAATCAATCAGGCGCGCGAAGCTTTGCGAGCACAACTCGCTACCTTGGTGGTTGCCGGTGCAGGACAGATTCTGGGTCGAGAAGTGGGTGAAAGTGATCACGCTAAGCTGATCGATGATCTCGCCCAGGAACTTTAGCCGGTATCGGCGGATACCTATGAAGCGCGAAATCTATGGCTGAACTTTCAATTATTGCAAGACCCTATGCACAGGCGGTTTTCGAGCTTGCTAAAGCAAGTGGGGACTATTCCCGTTGGTCACAAGCACTCGAATTTCTGGCCGCAGTAGCAATGGACCCAGATATGGGCGCATTGTTCAACAACCCCAGAGTATCAAGGCGCGAGCTCGCTGTTGTGATAACGGAAATTTGCAGTGAGCGGCTCGATGAGAACGCCCGGAATCTGGTGCGATTGCTGGCGCAGAACCAACGTCTTCACGCCTTGCCCTCAATTGCCGAGCAATACGAGCACCTACGCGCAGAAGCTGAGCGGACAATCCAGGCAGAACTGGAATCCGCATTGCCGGTAACCGAAAGTCAGCAGCAGCGGATCGCCGAGGCGCTTAGCGAACGTATGGGCCGACGCGTGGAACTGGCGGTAAGAATTAATGAATCACTCCTCGGCGGTGCTGTCGTACGCGCCGGGGACCTGGTGATCGACGGCTCGGTTCGGGCCAGACTCGAGAAACTGGCCACCGCCATCAGCGGCTGATCGGCCACAAACGGAGCGATTGAGAGGAATTCAGGTATGTCCATGCAGCTAAACCCCTCCGAAATCAGCGAACTGATTAAGGAACGGATCAAGGATTTCGATGCCAGTGCCGAAGCCCGCACAGAAGGCACCGTGGTGAGTTTGACAGACGGCATTACGCGTATTCATGGCCTGGCGGATGCCATGCAGGGTGAAATGTTGGAGTTTCCAAACGATACGTTCGGTCTTGCGCTTAATCTTGAACAGGACTCTGTCGGCGCTGTGGTGCTCGGAGACTACGAGCATATCGTCGAGGGTGATACCGTCAAATGTACCGGCCGAATCCTACAAGTGCCGATCGGAGTTGAGCTGCTTGGCCGGGTTGTGGATTCACTCGGCGTACCGATTGATGGCAAAGGCAATATTGACACAACGCAGACATCGCCGATTGAAAAGGTGGCGCCAGGTGTGATCAGTCGTCAGTCCGTCTCAGAACCGGTACAGACCGGCCTTAAATCAATTGATGCCATGGTTCCAGTTGGACGCGGCCAACGCGAACTGATCATAGGTGACCGACAGACCGGGAAAACCGCGGTAGCGATTGATACGATCATCAATCAGAAAGGCACCGGGATCAAATGCATTTATGTCGCCATCGGACAAAAAGCGTCGTCGGTGGCCAACGTGGTGAACAAGCTGGAAGAACATGGCGCTATGGCACATACGATCGTGGTTTGTGCTTCAGCAGCCGAGTCGGCGGCGATGCAATACATCGCACCCTACTCCGGCTGCGCCATGGGCGAATATTTCAGAGACAAAGGCGAAGACGCTCTCATCATTTATGACGACCTGACCAAGCAAGCCTGGGCTTATAGACAGGTGAGTCTGTTGTTGCGCCGTCCACCGGGTCGAGAAGCTTCTGGAGCGAGCTGCCCGGATCAACGCCGATGAAGTGGAAAAGCTCACAGACGGGCAAGTCAAGGGACAGACTGGATCGCTAACGGCACTGCCGATAATCGAGACGCAAGCTGGGGACGTCTCGGCCTTCGTACCCACCAACGTCATCTCCATCACCGATGGGCAGATTTTTCTGGAAACTGATCTTTTCAACGCAGGCATACGTCCAGCCATCAATGCCGGGTTGTCAGTCTCCCGAGTCGGCGGCGCAGCACAATGCGCGTTGATCAAGAAGCTGGGCGGTGGGATTCGGCTCGCACTCGCACAGTATCGTGAACTGGCTGCGTTTTCCCAGTTTGCCTCTGATCTGGATGAAGCAACTCGTCGGCAGCTGGAAAGGGGTGAGCGGGCGACCGAGATGATGAAGCAGAAGCAGTATTCAACCATGTCAGTGGCGGAGATGGGCGTCAGCTTGTTTGCAGTCAACGAAGGCTATCTCGATGATGTTGAAGTCAAAAAGGTCGTGGACTTCGAGCAGGCGCTGCTAAGCCATATGATAAGTCAGCAATCAGACCTGATCGAGGCGCTGAATCGCGATCAGGAGTATGACGATGATATCGCTGAAAAGCTTCACGCGGCCCTGAAGGACTTCAAGGCCAACGGCAGCTGGTAACCGGACCTATCCACAAAGATTACGGCAAGATAACAGGAAATGGCTGGCGGTAAAGAAATTCGGACCAAGATCAAGAGTATCCAGAATACTCAGAAGATCACCAAAGCGATGGAAATGGTCGCGGCCAGCAAAATGCGTGCCGAGAAAATGCGCGACGTGATCGCTCATGTATCGCAGGCTAATCTGGAATATAAACACAGTTTTACGCTAGAACGCCCAGCTAAACGCGTAGGTTTCATCATCGTATCCAGCGATCGGGGTCTTTGCGGTGGCCTTAACATCAACCTGTTCCGGGACGTTGTGAATGCGCTGATCGAATGGCAATCGCAGAGCGCCGAGATTGATCTGACGACGATCGGTTCTAAGGGCCTTCAGTTTTTCAAACGGGTTGGCGCCAACATTGTTTCAGAGGCGACACGGCTGGGAGACACCCCGCATCTGGACGAGCTGATTGGCCCGGTTAAGGTTATGCTGGACGCCTATACTGACAACCACATAGATCGCTTGTACCTTGTGCATAACCACTTTAAATCGACCATGTCGCAGACGCCGCAGCTGGAACAGTTATTGCCGATCCATGCCGAGCAGCCGGACGAAAACCTGTCTCACTACTGGGATTATCTCTACGAACCAGATGCGAAAGACGTGGTAGACGCCTTGATGACGCGGTATATCGAATCGCTGGTTTATCAGGGCGTGGTCGAAAACATTGCCTGTGAAATGGCGGCCCGAATGGTGGCGATGAAATCAGCGTCGGATAACGCGGGTGACATGATCGACGAGCTGCAATTGGTCTACAACAAGGCGCGTCAGGCATCGATTACCCAAGAAATTTCAGAGATCGTCGGCGGAGCGGCGGCTGTCTGATAGAACCCGCAATAAACTCGACCAGTTTTAATGAGGAAGACACTATGAGTAACGGAAACATTGTAGAGATTATCGGCGCAGTCGTAGACGTCGAGTTTCCAAGGGAGTCCGTTCCCAAGATCTATGATGCACTGGCGGTCTCAGAAACCGGCCTGACCCTTGAAGTCCAGCAGCAGCTGGGCGATGGGGTGGTTCGGACTATTGCAATGGGGTCCAGCGATGGCCTAAAGCGCGGAATCGAAGTCACCAATACCGGGGCACCAATCACGGTACCAGTCGGTGAAGCAACCCTCGGTCGTATCCTCGACGTGCTGGGCAAACCGGTCGATGAAGGCGGCCCGGTTGAATCACCCCATGTCCTGCCCATCCACCGCAAGGCCCCGGGCTATGCCGACCAGGCGCCCAGCATCGAGATTCTTGAAACCGGCATTAAGGTCATCGATCTGATCATGCCGATCGCCAAAGGCGGCAAGATCGGATTGTTTGGCGGCGCTGGTGTGGGCAAAACGGTAACGATTATGGAGTTGATCAACAACATCGCCAAAGAGCATTCTGGCCTGTCGGTTTTTGCCGGGGTGGGTGAGCGCACTCGTGAAGGGAACGATTTCTACCACGAGATGAAAGAATCAGGTGTGCTGGACAAGGTTTCGATGGTCTTTGGCCAGATGAACGAACCGCCGGGCAACCGTCTTCGTGTGGGCCTGACCGGGCTCACAATAGCGGAGCACTTTCGTGATGAAGGCCGCGATGTGCTGCTTTTCATCGATAACATCTACCGCTACACGTTGGCAGGTACCGAAGTATCTGCACTACTCGGCCGGATGCCCTCTGCCGTGGGCTATCAACCGACGCTGGCTGCCGAGATGGGTATTCTCCAAGAGCGTATCACCTCAACCCGCACGGGCTCGATTACCTCGTTCCAGGCCGTTTACGTGCCCGCGGACGACCTGACGGATCCATCACCGGCGACAACATTTGCTCATTTGGATGCCACCCTGGTGCTGTCGAGGCAGGTGGCAGAGCTCGGTATCTATCCCGCGGTTGATCCGCTCGATTCGACCAGCCGACAGCTGGATCCTCTGGTGGTCGGTCAGGAACATTACGATACTGCTCGAGCGGTTCAGGTTACACTGCAGCGCTACAAAGAACTGCGCGACATTATCGCTATTCTGGGCATGGATGAGCTGTCTGAAGAGGATAAGCTGAGCGTCGGCCGCGCCCGTAAAATTCAGCGCTTTTTGTCCCAGCCGTTCTTTGTAGCTGAGACCTTTACCAGTTCACCGGGCAAGTTCGTGGCCCTAAAAGACACCATCCGCGCATTTCAGGGCATCGTCGACGGTGAGTATGATGACCTGCCAGAACAAGCGTTCTATATGGTGGGTGGAATCGAAGAAGCTGTTGAGAAGGCAAAAACCGTCATCTGATTAAAGGCGGATCCCAGCACATGGCCAATACCATCAGAGTTAATATCGTCAGTGCCGAACAAGATGTATGGTCCGGAGAAGGCACCATGGTGTTTGCGCCTGCCGAGATGGGAGAGATCGGCATTGCGCCACAACACGCTCCGCTGCTGACACGTCTCAAGCCCGGCGAAATTCGAGTACAGCAGGAATCTGGTGAAGAGCAGTTTTTCTTTGTTTCCGGTGGCATGCTAGAGGTCCAGGGGCATGTTGTGACTGTGCTTTCGGATACGGCGCTCAGAGCCAAAGACCTCGATGAGGCCGCAGCGCTCGAAGCACAGCGCAGAGCCGAACAGGCGTTAGCCGACCGCGGCGGCGAACTGGAACTGGCAAAGGCTAAGGCCGAGCTGATACAAGCAGCCGCACAACTACGTGCCATCAACAAACTTCGCGGCCGAGGCCGCGCCTGATAACAGGCCGCCGACCACGCGGCGATCGTTTAAGATGTCGTCTTTGCTGGTTACTGAAAACAAGTTCGTCTCAATCGTTTATACGATTAGAGACAGCAGCGGTACGATCGTGGAGTACAGCGATCTACCGGTTTGCTATGTGCATGGCGTCAGTAGCAGTCCATTGTTTCCACAAGTCGAAACTGCCTTGGAGGGTCTGTGCAAAGGAGAACAGGTCGACGTATTTCTGACATCCTCTGAAGCGTTTGGGGATCATGATCCGGACCTGATCTACTTCGATGAACTTGATAACACGCCCGAAGAGCTGCATTTTGTCGGTGCTGAAGGGGATGCCGAGAATGACCAGGGCGAGATCCTGCATTTTGTCGTCACCGATATCAACGACGGCAAAATTACAGTCGATGGAAATCACCCATTGGCTGGTCAGGATATAACTTTTACAGCACGCGTTGCCGATATCCGGGACGCAACAGCGGAAGATATCAGCGAGCAGGTCCAGCAGCTCTTTCACTGAGCCGCAAACCACTGCTAAGGCGACTGTATCCGCCAGCTGTTTACAGTAATATCCCCATCATGACCTTCGAAGTGATCGTGCTTGCAGCAGGCAAAGGCACGCGCATGCAATCGCGCGAACCTAAGGTTATGCAGGACCTCGCAGGTAGATCGTTATTCAGCCACGTAATGACCACCGCAGCCGGGTTACAGCCCTCTCACATACACGTGGTCCATGGGCACGACGACGGCGTTTTACAGCGTGCGGTCCAGCAATTGTCCGGTGTGAACTGGGTTTGTCAGGATCAACAGCTGGGAACAGCCCACGCCGTATTGCAGGCGCTACCGGCAGTGAATCCGGAGTCCGACGTCCTGGTGCTTTACGGTGATGTACCATTGATCAAACAACCTACCCTGGCGTCACTCGTGGCCGCTGTCGCAGGCAGGAACCTGGTTGTACTGACAGCACATGTGCCGGAGCCCGGTGGCTATGGCCGTGTGGTCAGGGGGCGCGACGGATCTGTCGCGCGCATCGTAGAGGAGCGAGATGCCAACGAGGATGAAAAAGCAATCTGCGAAATCAACACAGGATTTATCGCTGCGCCTGCGACAGTGTTAAGCAGACTGCTGGAGCGAATTGGTAACGAAAATGACCAGGGTGAGTATTACCTCACCGATGCCGTCGGCCACGCGGTCGAGAGCGGCACGCCTGTGCTGACGCACACGACGACAGATATTGATGAGGTCAGCGGCGTCAATACAGCCCAGCAGCTTGCACGCCTGGAGCGCGCTTACCAGGCGCGTCAGGCTGAAGAACTGATGCGCGCGGGATTGTGTTTACGGGACCCGATCCGATTCGATTTGCGCGGCACAATGGAGTTCGGTACCGACTGTATGATTGATGTCAATGTGTTGTTGGTGGGCCACGTTGTCTTGGGCAACAATGTCACGATTGGTACTAACTGTACCGTAGTGGACAGCGAATTAGGGGATGGTGTTAGCGTCAAACCGAATAGTGTGATTGAAGGTGCCAGAGTTGGTTCGGACTGCAGCATCGGCCCGTTTGCACGGTTACGCAGCGGGACCGTGCTGGCGAAGGGAGCCCGCGTTGGAAATTTCGTAGAACTCAAGGAAACCCGCATGGGTGAGGGATCTAAAGCCAACCATCTGGCTTACGTTGGTGATGCTGAAATAGGACGAAACGTGAATATTGGTGCGGGCGTGATTACTTGCAACTATGACGGTGCCAATAAACACAAGACCCTGATCGGCGACGATGCGTTTATAGGTTCGGACAGTCAGTTGGTGGCGCCGGTAGAAGTCGGACCTGGGGCAACCGTTGGTGCCGGATCTACGTTGACAGGTAACGCGCCGGCCGGGAAACTTACGTTGAGTCGGAGCAAGCAGGTCACGCGGGATAATTGGCAAAGACCACAGAAAAAGGATCAGGTAAAGTAGCTGAAAGCTGCCTAGCTGGACAATTACAGATTATCAGCATGCGGTCGGTCTCAAAATGTGCGGAATAATTGGCGCGGTCTCAGGGGCCGATGTGGCGCCATTTTTGCTGAAGGGATTACAGCGACTGGAATACCGAGGCTACGATTCCGCCGGTGTCGTGGTTATCAATGATGCTGGCGGGTTCGATCGTTCACGGGCTGTTGGAAAGGTTGAAATGCTAGAGCAGGCCCTGTCGCATAGAAATCTCTCTGGCTCGACAGGACTCGCCCACACACGCTGGGCGACTCATGGTGCTGTCACCGAACTAAATGCACATCCGCACATCTGCCAAGACACGCTGGCGCTGGTTTGTAACGGCATAGTCGAGAACCACGACGAACTGCGGCAGGCGCAGACGGACTACGGCTTGGTTTTTACTTCCGAAACCGATACTGAAGTAGTGGTGCATCAGATCTACATGCACCTGAACACGGGTCAGGATCTCGCAGAAGCAGTCCGCAGCACGGTTCAGGAACTAGATGGCAGTTTTGCGCTGGGGGTTGTTCAAGCCACAGAACCCGGCCGCATGATCGCCGCCCGTCAGGGACCACCACTGATCATAGGATTGGGCAAAGACGAATTTTTCATCGCGTCCGACATAGCTGCCCTGCTTTCAGTGACCCGCCGGTACATCGTGATGGAGAACGGTGACATTGCCGATATTCGGAACGGCACGTGCACGATTCGTGATGCTCGTGGTAATCCCGTAGAGCGGCCTGTGCGGGAAAGCAACCAGTCCGGCGGCGATGTCGAACTGGGGGAGTTTTCTCATTACATGCACAAGGAGATCCACGAACAACCCCGAGCTGTTGCGGATACGCTTGAAGGGCGCCTGGCCGGAGATCGTGTCCTTGAACAGGCTTTCGGCCCGCAGGCGATGAATATTTTCAACCAGACGCAACAGGTGCAAATCATTGCCAGTGGCACGAGTTATCATGCTGGGCTCGTCGCCAAACACTGGTTTGAATACGTCGGTGTGCCTTGTGAAGTGGAAGTCGGCAGCGAGTACCGCTATCGGCGTCATGCGCCACGCGGTGGAACGCTCCTTGTGACGATTTCCCAATCGGGTGAGACAGCAGATACCCTCGCCGCGTTGGTAGAAGCCCAACGTCAGGGAATTGTAGGCTCGTTGGTGGTGTGCAATACGCCGGAATCCTCTCTCGTGCGGGAGTCAGACTTAAGTTTTATGACCCATTCAGGCCCTGAGATCGGGGTTGCATCCACCAAGACCTTCACTGCTGCCATGACTGGGCTGATGATGCTGGCACTGGTGCTCTCGCGGCGCCATGGCTTCGACGCAGGCTTTGAAGCGCACGTGGTCAAACAACTGAGATCGCTGCCAAGTGCGTTGGAAAAAGTTCTGGACATCGAGGATGAAATCGCCCAGATGGCGAAAGCATTCGGTAACAAGGCCAACGCGCTGTTCCTGGCCCGCGGGGCGCATTACCCAATTGCTCTGGAAGGGGCACTGAAACTCAAAGAGATTTCCTATATTCATGCCGAAGCCTACCCTGCAGGTGAACTCAAGCATGGCCCGCTTGCTTTGGTTGATGAGCACATGCCAATTGTCGCCGTTGCGCCGAACGACGCGCTGCTGGAGAAGCTGAAATCGAATCTGGCTGAAGTGCGGGCCCGTGGCGGGCGGTTATTCGTTTTTGCTGATCCGGAAACCGGCTTCGAGCGTGAGGAAGATCTTGAGCTGATTCACGTGGCCCAGGTGGACAGTGCAGTGGCGCCCATTGTGTTCACACTGCCGATGCAGTTGTTGGCCTATCATGCGGCCTTGATCAAGGGCACGGATGTGGATAAGCCGCGCAACCTCGCCAAGTCGGTTACTGTGGAGTAGTGGGGTTAGGGGGTAATCAAACCCCCCAAAACACTGAAACCTACCTAACTTTCGTACTTTCCGTCCGTGCTACCCATCTCTGGGTCGCACCATATACCGAATACCAACAGTTCCTATTCGTCACCATTAACGATTTGCGTGAGAAGGGGTGGAATTACCGTCAGATCGCAGATTGGTTGAACCAGAACGATTACAGAACTCCACGAGGCAAGATGTTTCACGGATCACACGCACATTCCATCGTTAAGAAGAAAAAGACCCGAGAAGTGAGATTGACCCGTCGGTATCCCCCAAAACTGTCTAATTTTGCACTCCGGTTTGTGGATAGAACCCTTATCAATCAATAACCGACATACCTACCATCCCAGATATTCCGTCCTAAACTATCCTGATGAAACACATCCTCGCATCGTTGGTCCTTATGGTCCTCCTCTTCCCTGCACTCGCACTGGGGGAGACGATGGACGACTTGGTGGAACAG
>JYMV01020188.1_pt1 | contig 30293 bp, 29 predicted proteins | sample 338911 | NCBI WGS metagenome assembly JYMV01 (sample SAMN03354496, study PRJNA234377) | hydrothermal vent metagenome | biome: Deep sea; feature: Hydrothermal plumes at the Eastern Lau Spreading Center, Western Pacific Ocean; material: Seawater | place: Tonga | collected 2009 | depth 2000 m m
CCCATCAAACCAAGAATTATACCCGCTGAAAGAACGTTAGGCACAATTGCCAGAACGGCTAAACTAACGTTACGAAACAAAATCAAGAACATAAAAAGAATAGCAACAAACACCACCCCAAGTGTTAGAATTTGCGACTGGTAAAGACTTCGCAACATGTTGTTATACAAAACTGCCATTCCCGTAAAATGGATTCTTTCTTCAGCAATCTTTAATTCGTCCACCAAATGCCGCTTGATCTTTTCCATCAGTTCTCCCCGATTCAAAGTAGGGTTTGTTTCCTCTATGCGGAGCGAGATACGGATCTGATTCGCGTCAGCTGATAAATACGGGTTAAGAAATGTTTTTTTCGCCTCTTTCGGGAAAAGCTTTCTGTATAGCGCCAGGTCATAATCATCTGGAACCCGACCATCGTTTAATAATCTAACCACCTTCAAAGTCGTTGCTATAGAAAGAACTTTTCCTATCTGTGGGAGGGTCTCAAGATAGTCGTGTACTTTTTCAACATCTAGCAACTTTTCGGAATTAAACCAGTAATTTTCCTCTTCAAATTCTTCTACCTCACTGAACGGATCATCAGATAAATCCATTTCCAATCGATCTTTTTCCACTTCTTTCAAATAATCAAAAAAATCTTTCTCCGCATCAATAATGATACTCAAGGGCGTGGTTCCGCCAAGCTGGGTATCGATGACGCTCATCCCCTGATAAATCTCTGTGTCCTTTTTGAAATAGTCAATGAATCGGTTGTCTACCTGCAATTGAAGCACGCCTGCAACACTCATTAGAGCAAGAAAAGCTGCTATAAAAAGGATCTTATTTCTGTTGCCGAGTGTAAATAACCCGATACCACTGGTTAAACGTTTGGTGATGTCGTGACTGGATACCGCCTCCTTCGGGCTCATCAACTTTAAAAGAGACGGGAAAAGAATGAAAGATATGATAAACGCCAGAGTAATACCAATAGTCATGATCCAGCCAAAATCTATCACCGGGCGAATTCCACTCACCATCAAGGAAAGGAATGCCACAATGGTTGTGATCGCAGTATAAAAACAGGGCTGAAACATAAGTCCAATGGTGGTAGAAACTAATTCCGCTTGACCCATGTTAGGATTTTCGGCATGTAGTTCACCATACCTTACGATCAGGTGAATCGTCAGTGCGATTGTAGTTATAGTGAGGATGGAGATGAAATTAGAAGATATGACTGTAACCCTCCAATCCAACCACAAGCTGAAAAAACACAACAAAGCAGTGGAAGAGCAACCCATCTAATTTTTCTAAAAAAGAACCCCATTGAAACGACCATGAGACAAAACACTCCAACACTAAAAACAGAAAGATCGTTTTCTATAAAATCAACCATGTCAGATGTAATCATGGGCAGTCCACCCAAAAAGATCTTTGCCTTGTCTCGATATTTGTCCAAAATAGAGCGGACTTTTTTGATTTCCTCCTTCTGAATATCCTGTCTATGTGCAAGATGTTTTTTAAACTCAAGAGACACTTCGCGTAATGTTATTTCCTCCTCGTAAGTCAGAAATTTTTTACTTCTTTTTTTCTCTCGCAGATCATCCCTTACCTCCATGAGGGAGTAATATTTTTCATCTCGCTTGTAGAATGCTAACAGGGCGGTTGTTTTGCCATCGGGACTAGCCAGAAGTTTCTTATAAATGGGACTAGTCGTAAATTCTTTTTGAGCAAGTTTCTTATCCAGCCCAGGAGTTTCCAAAGTCCTTTTATTGTTTTCTAAATCTGAAATTTTTATCCTTGGACTTTCCAATAAGGGAACATCCAGAATACTCACCACCGACCCAATCCTTTCTAACTTGGAAAGATCCTCTTTCAATCCTCGCAAACCATCCAGAGAATCCTTTGACAGAAGTTCCCCAAACGGAGTATAGGTAATAATCAGAAACTCCTCCGTGCCGTAGGCCTTGTTTATCGCTCGGTGGTAGAGCAAGTCTTGATCATTTTCAAGAATCAACGAGTCGGCAGACGCATCCAACCTAAAATCTTGCACATAAACCCCAGATACCCCTACAATCAAAGTAATCAAGGCGAGCCATACCTTGGGATAAGCTAATACCAGTTTGCTGTAAAGGTTCGTCATAACTGAAGTGATAAAGATAATCAGGATGTACGATTAAAACCGCGTAAAAAAATGAGTTCTTTAATATAACAAGGCCCACTCACTAAAGAGAAAAACTCAACCTTTCGAAAAGGCGCATCTCTTTAAATCATCTTTACCTCTAGTTAAAAAAATAGTGAGTGCAGAATTGAGTAATACTGCAAAAATTAAGAAGGTATGAAGGTGTTCACCAAACGCGGCGAAACTATCACGAAACCCGACACGAGTCAATACGGGCTTCAGCTTAAGAAAATAGACAACATACTAATTTTATTGGCACATTAGACATCAAATCGAAGTTTTTACTTGGCGTCCATACGGGTCGGCCACCTCGCAACTTCTTACAAGAAATCACCTGTTAAACCATTGATTTTAAATAAAATATTTAAAAAATCGATTGACGTAATAATTTCAACACCTTATAATTGACGTAATAATTTCAATACCTTGTAATCGTTTGGCCGCTTAATGAATGAAAGATGTTGATAATGAAGTCCCACTCAATCAAAAAATTCAGGTGTGCTGCTGCTCTAGCTTTAGTAGCTTTAATTAGTACGAGCTGCGGTAAGGTAAGAGTCGATGTTCATCACGAGACTGGGAAGAATTGGAATTATCCCGAAACCGTAGCCGTACTCCCCTTCTCTTACGATTCTGCAATTGAGGATGGCAACTATACTCGTTCAATTCTACGCAAAGTATTTTTAAATTATTTTAGTTACCTGGGGTACAACGATCTACCACTAGACACGGTCGATTTAAAATTAGAACCTGTAATAAAAACTGGTGTTGCCATTAATGATATATCCAACGGCCAGTTGATGAAAATTCTTGGGGTCGACGCGGTCATCCGGGGACACATCATAAACTCCACTAACTTTACTGCTGGAATTTATGCTGAGACAAGTATCGAAGCAAAGTTAGAAATGATCGACTTACGAACAAACAAGGTGCTGTGGGACACCGAACACATGGAACTTGCCTCTTCAGGCATTGGCGCGCTTTCACTGGTAGACCTGATTGAAGACCAAACAATAAACTCTGAGGCAGGCGTCGCCTACCATCAGGTCGCGGAGTCCTTTGCCCTGAAGATACTTGCGAAAATCCCCGATCCTGCAAGCTTGCGTCATAACGAAATTCGCCTGCCCCGCATCGAATCTGTTGAAGCAAATATCAAAGGGAGTAATAAATTGCAACCCGGAGACCTTATCTATGTAAGCATGGAAGGAGAACCTGCCCTAGCTGGTCACTTCGACATTGGAAGTTTCAAAACAGGAATACCAATGAAGGAGGTCTCATCGGGCCTCTACACGGGAAGCTACCGCATTAAAAAATGGGACCTGATTGATGGCGCCCTGATCATTACAAGCTTGACCAACAAAAAAGGTTTGACCGCAAAGAAGTTCTATAAAAAAGCATTGGCCATCAAAGAAACACAAGCGCTATTGGAAAAAAAATGAATGCCAACCTGAAAACTGATTTTACTCGCCTTACACCGCACTTTGGACGCGTAGTTAAAGTCACACTTGTTCTCATACTGGTTTTAACGTTCGCCGCTTGCACAACCAACTTACAGTCCAAGGTAGCAGGAAACTTGAATCATTTCTCCAAGCAACAAACGGTGGCGATTCTCCCTGTCGAGATCATCAAAAAAGACCAGAAAGAAACAGCACAAATGCTCCGCCAGGGACTTTATGCTCATCTCAAGGAATCCAAGTTTAACCTTCTCGAACGCTACGTTGTAGATGGCCTCCTTAAACAGCACGGCCTAAACAATCCAGCTGATTTTCTCAGAATAAATCCAATGCGATTCGCTGAGATCCTTGGTGCCGATGCCGTATTGATTAGCCGCATCAATAGAGTTGAACGCTCTTACCTTATCGTCCATTCTTCGATAGAAGTCGGGGTCTCTGCGCAATTGGTTGACACACGGACAGGAGAGATTTTATGGCGCGCGGAACAAACCGAGCAGGACTACCAAGGCATTGCGAAGATTCCAACTGGCATTTCATCCGCCATTCTGGGACCAATCCGATTCGTAACCAATAAGCTCAACCTGCGCCGTATAACCTCCAAACTCGTGGACAAGCTGACTGCAATCGTTAAAAATCCAGAGGACGCCAAACAGAAAGAAACTTTTGAAGAACCCCTGATCGCATCATCAACAGCCCGCGACCTTGAAAAAATTCAAACTGTCAATGACCTGAAAGCCGAGTGGGCTGAAGATTCCGCTGCTTACACTAAGGTTCCCCTTCCTACTAAAACTCAGAAGAATTTTCAAGAAGGACCAGCCTTAGCCCGACAACGATTCGCGCCAGAAACTAGAGAAATGAATCCCAAACATATCAACTGGGTACCCAGAAAAATGGGTCTACAACCTATGGTGCTAGAATCCCAAGTACAAACCTTAGGCAAACCGAGCATTTTTACTACAACCCCGGCAAACATTACGTCAAGTCAAAAGTCAACTGGAAGCGAGCCACTTCGATACACAATTCAGGTGGGTGCCTACAAAACAGAAGCAAACGCTAGTCAAATGGCCAGCAATTTATTAAAAAAAGGGTACCGAACTCGCATCACACCTGACACAAAAAACGGCGCACCATTGTTTAAAGTTCACGTTGATAAATTCAGCAGTAAAAAACAAGCCCTAAAACTTACCGAAAAATTCGCCACCGAAGAAAACCTCCCTAGCTTCGTTACCACTACTAGTTTGAATTGACATTCAAAATTCAGATTTTTTTTAAACGCAGGACCAACGAGTTTACTCGCCTGCCGTTTTCTGCTTAAAAAAACTATCCAGCAAATCAAAGAATCGATCGGCTTCATCACGCCCATTATAGTAGTGCGGCGAAAGACGAACTAGCCCGTCGCGCACAGTTAAAGACACATTGTTCTCCAACATGTACGCGGAAAATTGTTTTGGATCAGATTTCAGTTCATAGGATATAATCCCTGATCTTTCCTTTTGAATTTTTGAATTTAATATTTTAATACCGCGCTTTTGCAGACCTTCCATTAAGTAATCTCCCTGCAGCAGGACGCCGGATTGAATCGAATCAATCCCTTCTTCCAGCAACAGGCCGAGCGCTGTGCCCAATGCATAGATACTCATAGTATTAAAACTACCCTCCTCAAAGCGTTTGGCATCCGGACGAAAGGTGAAATCATAATTCATAAAATCCCATGCATTCACCACGCTATCCCATCCAACCGTCACTGGATAAATTTCCCCTAGCACGTTTTTTGAAATATAAAATCCGCCCAACCCTTCAACACTCAACATCCATTTGTGCCCATCAGCGGAAAGAAAGTCAATGTTATCGCGTTTCACATCCATTTCTAAAACCCCTAAACTCTGAATAGCGTCGACGCAAAATAAAATATTATTTTCCCTGCAAAACGCACCGATTTGATTCAAATCGTTTCTAAAACCGCTATTACACTCAACTGAACTAACGGACACAATTCGTGTTCGTTTATCGGTTTGCTCAATCAAATCATCAAATACTACACAACCATTTTTCGACTTCACCATGCGCGTTTCTACTCCGAAACGTTTTAAGTTCCACCATGGATAAACGTTGGCAGGAAACTCAATGTCCGGAATCACCACATTATCTCCTGGATTCCAATCTAGCCCATTAGCGACAATGGAAATCCCTTCCGAGGTATTTTTCACAAATGCAACTTCATCAACATCCCCATTTATTAATCGAGCAAATTTCCCACGCACTTGCTCTACTTCCTCCATCCATTTCTTATAGTTTTTCGTTCCATGCTCACAGGCATCGTGAGTAAATGCGTTTACTGCATCGCGAACTCTTCGGGGCAATGGTGAAACCTTGGCATGATCAAAAAATATCCTAGTTGTCTTGACCGGAAACTCCTGTCGCAACTTTTTTTCGAGGGAATTCATACGCGTTTATCACCCATTTAAAAAGTTATTTTTTGTTATCGCAAATACTCCCCGCTCTAAGAATGGCATGAAACCCATATTTATCACGTATATCGTCAATACTTCGCAGCAAACGGCCGCGCTGTTCGAAGGACGCTTGGTCAAACAAACCGGTTTGCTGAAATCTTCTGTGAATCAATGATGACAGGGAAACACCCACTAAACGAATACGAGTCCTTTTGACAAACAGTTTCTTAAATAGATCAAATATCTCACGAAAAACAACTCCATCATCATCCGTAGATTCACGCAGCGTATGGCACCGCGTCACAGTTTTAAAATCTGAGTACCTTAACTTAAGTGTCACCGAACGCGCATGCAGGTTTTCTTCCCGCAACTGTGATAACACTTTTTCCACAAGGTAACTAAAAATAGACTTTAGATATCTCGGGTCGATGGAATCCTTTTTAAGAGTGGTTTCTCGGCTAATAGACCGACTCCTCTTTTTTCCTGAAACAACGGGGCTCTCACAAACACCTCGCGCTTTGAAATATAATGAAGCTCCCCGTTTCCCATAAGCTTGCTCTAACCATTCCAAAGGGACTTTGCTTAATTGCGCAACCGTATGAATACCCATACACTTCAACTCCAGCGCACTTTTCGATCCAACGCCTGGGATACACCCCACTCTCAAGGGAGAAAGAAAACTGCGTTCCATTCCAGGAACGATCCATAGCATACTGCTTGGTTTAACAGTTGCGGAAGCAACCTTGGCCACTAGCTTGTTAGAAGCCATTCCAATAGATGCGTTGATCCCCACTTGCTGGCGAATCTTGTCACGAATTTCCTGTGCCGTATCCAGCAAAGATCCGTGTAACCGTAGGCACCCTGTAAGGTCAACAAACGCTTCATCAATCGACATCGGCTCAACCAAAGGCGAGTAGCCTCGTAATACATCGAAGATACGACGAGAAAACTCTTCATAACACCTGTGGGATCCACGGAGGAAAATAGCCGACCGACACAAACGCCGTGCCCTAACTAGTGGCATTGCCGAATGAATTCCATACTTGCGTGCTTCATAAGATGCTGCAGCCACCACGCCACGTCCGTTAGGATCTCCCCCCACGATCACTGGCTTCCCGCGCAAGGATGGATCCAAGACCTCCTCTACTGACACAAAAAATGCATCCATATCTACATGCAAAATATTTCTCAACTCATTTGCCTTTTTAAAACTATTGATGTTCGTTTCATGTCTGACAGAAAACTTAGATGAAGTTTACGCAAAAAACTCCCGACTCTTTTCAATAGACTGTCATGCAACATATCAAGGTCGTCTTATCTGTCTGCCACAACGAAAAAGCAGCACAAGATATTATATTAACGGGCATCATTATCTCTTACTGGGCGAGTCCTAAAATTTTCGCATTACACCAATGACTACTCCTTGAATTTTGAAATCACCTTGCCTTAAAAAAATAGGACTCATATTGGGGTTGGCTGGTTGAAGTCGTACTCCATCCGCTTCCTTGTAAAATCTTTTCAAAGTTGCCCGTTCATTTTCCAATAAAGCCACCACCGTTTCCCCATTGTTTGCCGAGTCCCGTTTTTCCACAATTACATAGTCACCGTCCTTGATATGGTCCTCGATCATAGAGTTTCCTTTTACACGAAGAACAAAAACGTTTGTATTCCCTGGATCTGGCAAAAAAGACATCACTTCTCGGTTTTCTAGAACTTCGATCGGTTTACCCGCAACAATATGACCAAGTACCGTATATTCCCGCGGAGAAACATCTATAGATCTCTCATCCACGATTTCGATTGCACGACTTAAGTGTTGATGTTTGAGAATCAGCCCTTTGGACTCTAGATGAACCAAGTGTTTATGCACTGTCGCCGGCGAACTAAGCTTGAACTGTTTTCCAATTTCAGCGATGCTTCAAATACTGATAAATCTCCTTCTGACGTTTGGTTATAAACATAAAATTTCTCAATATCGTAAGGATTAGGTATCGGTAGGGTACTCTCACAATAGACGAATAAAAAACGAAAATCAAGACCGTATTGCCCTTTAAGAAACAATAAATAAGCTTTTCTCTGGTTCTTTCCGTCCAAACATACATACTATTTAAAATATGAACGGTAAATTAAAAATTCTTTTCCTATACACCGGGAACTCGTGCCGAAGTCAAATGGCTGAAAGATGGGCGCAACACCTCAAAGATAAGGTTATTGAACCCTATTCGGCAGGAATCATTGCACGCGGACTCAATCCGCGCGCAGTTGCCGTAATGAAAGAGACAGGAATAGATATTTTCCACCTCTCTTCTAAAGATGTTGGGTCTGTGATGGATATTCATTTCGATCACGTGATCACCGTGTGTAGTCACGCTGAACAATCTTGCCCCGTCTTTCCCGGGAAAATCCAAGTCACTCACGTGCCTTTCGATGACCCACCCAGTCTTGCTAAATCCGCAAAAAGTGAAGATGAGACCTTAGCTCACTTTCGTCGCGTGAGAGACGAAATTCGCGTCTTTATAGAAACATTGCCACTGAAATAATTTAAAAAATTCTATTACCGCACCGCGATTCATTGAAAATTTGCAAAAGTCTTCATTCTCCATTACGCTCAAGATTACAAGCAAACTCACAATTGGGATCTTTGGATATGGGTTTAAAAGAACTATGAGCTCTTAAAATCGTTTAACTGACAAGACTGATGAAAAAATTACTAATGAAAATTTTTTCTTTCACGGCACTGATTCTATCTACATACGTAGTTTTGAATCCTTTCGTGGCGGCCGCCATAGCAGAACCTCCTTCCAAGAATTATAGTGACACCTTAAGTGTTGGAGTGGTTGGCGACACCGGGGTTGGTGAGCGGGCTTATCACCCAGGATTCATCGCCGTAGCTAAAGCCCTAAAAAAAAATCATCCCGATTTGCTATTACATCTTGGAGACTTTGTTTATCAACCAAAAACTTTTCCACAAACTTGCCCAGAACGATATCTTCATGAGACAAGAAAAAATCTTGCTGATCCTTTCCAGTTCAAATTGTTTGTCGCTGGCGACAATGATCTACCCCCAAACAGAAAAAAACCAAAAGCTTCAGGGTGCTGGAAAAAGATTGATGCAATGGACAGTAATTTCGACTCTTACCCAACATCCACCCATGAACCCAGAGCCTACGAAGGAACGATGACTATTGGTAACTCTTTCTTTGCGATTCTCAATACATACCCGTGGCAAGACCCTAAACTCTGGCTCGCTCCCCGAATTAAAAAAGCAAAAAATCAAGGACTGTGGACCATTATTGCCTTGCACGAGCCAGCAATTACCACCGCGTGGTACCTTGAAAAACGAGATACCGTGCTAAAACAGCTTACCGCGCTTAAGCCTGACCTTGTTTTTGCAGGCAACCAACACTCATATGAGCGGTTTCATCAAATTAATACACCCAAACAAGACGGATCAATTCCCTTTGTATTATCTAAATCAGGGGATTATTTAAAAGGAGATGGAACCATTTTTGTGGTATCAGGCGGGGGTGGGGCTTATTTCAAACCGTTTGCTGATCAACAAGGATTTAAAAAACGGACCGCACCAAAGGCAGTGTTTGACGCGCTAGCCACACGCGCCCTAATGAACCATTTCTTAATTCTAGAAATTGGGCCGGAAAAACTACAAGCAACAACCTATCGGGTCTGTCTAGAAAAAAATACAACGGACAAGAAAAACCCAAGGTGGAAACCAGATAAACCTATGTGGGATTCTATTACACTAGAGTGCGAAGGCCAGGAAACGGGTGTAACCGCCTTTGACCAATTTCAAATACGACTCAAAAAAATGGGTGCCGGCATGCAAAATCAAAATTAACCAAGTAATCAACCTGCCTTTAGAAACCGATCAACCTCATCGATCATTTTCTTTACATCTTGCGCCGATGTGTCGATTGCTTTTTTTTCTTCACCTGTTAGTTTGAGCTCTATTATATTTTCAATGCCAGAAATTCCGAGGGTTACAGGAACACCAAAAAAAATCCCGTCACAGCCGTACTCACCTTCAAGAAAAGCTGTGCAAGGGAGCATTCTTTTCTTGTCAAGGAGGACTGCCTCGATCATCTTGACCACGGAGGCCCCTGGAGAAAGAAACGCACTCCCTTTTTTAAGCAAACCAACAATCTCAGCACCCCCAGTGCGGGTACGATCTACCAGACGATTAATCTGTTCCGTGCTCATCAAATCAGTAATAGAAATACCTGAGACGGTCGTGTATCTGGGCATAGGAACCATTGAATCTCCATGGCCTCCAAGAACCATCGCGTCAACATCAACCAAAGAGCAATTAAGTTCAAGCGAAACAAACGTTCTGAATCTAGCGGAATCAAGCACCCCTGCCATCCCTATGATACGACTCTTGGGTAGACCAGAAACTTGCTTGGCTACATAAACCATTGCATCCAATGGATTAGAGACCACCATAATCAGCGGATCAGAGGAATATTTCATGACCTGTTCGGTTACTTCTTTAACGATCTTGGCGTTGATTTTTAAAAGATCGCTTCTATCCTGCCCAGGTTTTCGAGGGAGGCCAGCCGTGATAACAACAATATCCGAATTTGCAGTATCCTTATAATCATTAGTTCCTGTGACAATACTATCGAATACTTGTAAACATCCTGATTGTTGAAGGTCAAGCGCCTTGCCTTGGGGCAACCCCTCAACGATATCGGCAATAACTACATTGCCTAAGTTTTTGTAGGCTGCCAGTTGTGCAACGGTTGTTCCTACCTGACCGGCGCCGACAACTGTTATTTTCTTACGCGCGGTTACCATAAAAAACCCTTTCCTACGTTCAATTTGAAAAGTCTTCTATCTTGACAACCAACCTCAAACCAGCTCCCGATCCAAACTATATGTTATTTAACAAATGCCACGTTGATTAATTTCAAAAGCATTAAATTTTACCAAGCCCTTTGTTTTAAAAATTTTTAGTTCTAAGATTTGGCATAAAAAAGGGAGCAAAGCTTAACGCGCTAACCAATTTATAAATCTATTATAGTTTTGAACTATTAAGAATAAAACTCTTAGCTATAAGCTTGCTGGTAGATTGAGGTAAAGTAAACTAGAATATTACTCCCTAACTTGTCAAGCAATTTTGATTTAGGAAGAATAAAGACTACCTAAACTATGGACCATACAAACCCAAAACACCCATTTGGAATCGATTTCAACAAAATTCCACCTATTCCGGATAGCCCCGCAGAGTTAACAAAATACCTTTCTGCCTTTAAAAACCTGCTCAAAATTGAGCAGGATAAAATAAAACGGTTTCATCGTTCCGGTGCTGGGGGACGCGAAGTAGTCCAAGCACACACTTCCTGCATCGATTCAGTTATATGCTACATAATAGAAGAATTAGCAGCCTCTAGAAAAAAACCTTCCCCCTATACTCTTTTGGAGGAATTTTCTTTAATCGCGGTAGGCGGTTACGGGCGTGGAGAATTAAATCCTTGTTCAGATATCGATCTTCTTTTTCTAACCTCAAAAAATATTCGCCGATCGACCGATTTGCTTATCCAAGATTTTATTCCCATCTTATGGGATCTAGGACTGGAAGTGGGATCAAGTTGTCGAACACTCCAAGAATGCTTACTCCTAGCTGGAAAAGATGTCACAGCTAAAACTTCGATGATAGAGACACGCTTTATGATCGGAAGTCAAACAAAGTATAAAAAGTTTTTTCAATCCATTGAAAAAAATTCATTAAGAAAAAATATCAAAGGGTTTCTTGACGAAAAATCCAAGGAAAAAAATCTTCGCTATAAGGAGGGAGTAGGACCATCTAGTGACCCGGAACCTAACATCAAAGAGAGTGTAGGCGGGTTGCGAGACTACCATACTGCGCTATGGGCTGTCGCCATCCGGTTTGGGTGCCTATCTTTCCGAGAAATACCCCGCAATGATATTATCTCACCGGAAGAATTGGATATACTCAACTTGTCTATTAATTTCACTTTACGCGTACGCAATGAACTTCACTACCTAAGAAATAAGAAACAGGACGTTCTTACTCACGATCTACAAAAAGAAGTGAGCTCTAACTTAGGATACAAAGAAACAAACGAAGTACTCAGAGTCGAAGAATTTATGCAAAACTATTTTGTTCACGCAACCCACATCCATCAATATTCGGAGATTATATTTCAACGATGCATCGAAACTAGACGAACCGTAAAAAAGGTGCTCTCCTCATTGACAAAAAAGAATCTAGGATATGGATTCCATGCATCCGGAGGAAATCTAACAATAGAAGAGGAAGGCTCCGATACCCTGTTTGAGAAAAATCCAAGCCTAATCCTAACCACATTTGAATTATGCCAAACTCATAACCTTATGCCCACCTATCAAATCAAACGATTAATAAAAAAACAAACCCATTCATTGGATGCGGTACTTGCTAAAAAAAGTGAGATTAAAAATTTCATTTTAAACACTTTAAAAAATTCTAATTCAGAGAGATTCCTTCGTCTCATGCATGAAGTTGGAGTTTTGGGTGTGCTCTTGCCTGAATATGGACGTGCTCACTGTAGGGTTAGCTACGACTTTTACCACCGCTACACAGCTGGCGAGCATTCTCTGCGCATGATCCGTTTTCTCGAAGAACTTGAAAACAAACCAAATAGTTTTAAGGAATTCTCCGAAAACTATAAACAGTTAAACTCTAAATTTTTACTCAAGTTATCGACCTTCATTCAGCCTATTAGAGAAAGAAAATACATAGAAGACCCTGATGAACATTCAAAAAACATTTCACTGGCAACCGTACATCTCGACTTAAATACCGAAGAATTCCAAACCATAGACTTCCTAATAAGCAATGCTTACCTAATGATAGAAACCGCTCTTCACAGCGATATTCGTCAACCAACAGTAATAGAAAATTTTGCAAAAAAAGTGGGGGCCGTCGAAAAACTAGATCTACTCTATCTGCGTAGTTACGCCGAACTTCGAGCTGTCGCCCCAGGCACTTTAACCTCATGGAAAAAGGTCTTACTTTCTGAGCTACATCAAAGATCACGAGATTATTTTCAACACCCTGAATCACTGTACTCGCGACCTCTAACAACCTGGGTAGAAGTCTATAAAATTCTTCACTGGGAGTTTCCTCCAGAGGATTTAGAATCCCATTTTAATAATCTACCCGAAGACTACTTAGCGACTGTTAAAGTTGAAGAAGCTGCTCTACATATGCGACTCATACAATCTTTGAAGAACAAGTCTTTTATTTTTAACCATAGCTATAATGACGAGGGAAAACTTCACCAGATTATTCTCTGCTGCCCAGTAAAATTCGACGCTTTCAAAGTACTGGTAGGTGCCCTCACTGCCCAAAGTATAAACATATTGGAAGCTAAAATTTTTATAAAAAAAGACGGGATAATTATTATCGGCGCTAACATTGAGGCAACTGAAAGACTGACTGCAAACAACCTGGAAACTTGGAAAAACTTAAAGGGAGATCTGGGCAACATTTTTAAGGGCCATGAGAACCTATCAAATCTTTTAGCTCAAAGAACTCGATATATCTCAGAAAAAAAAATAACCGAAGCAATAATTCCAAAGGCTGAGGTGTATAACGAAAATGACCCCCATTTTTCCGTAATTCGCATCGAAGCCCGTGACCATTTAGGGATGCTGTATAAAATATCAACTGTCTTCGCTGACTTCGGAATCCAAATACATAGTGCTAAAATTTCCACCTTAGGGGGTCACGGTATAGACGTATTCTACGTATCACTTCAAAACAAAAAAATTCTTTCCGAAAAACTAGTTCGCCACGTCAAAGAAAAAATAATTTCCGCCATGATGGTTCAAAACCCAGAAGACATTGACTAACAAACAACTTATGCCCTCTTGCAAAAAAATCGTAAGAAACACATTTGGATATTTGATTCTAGCTTTAAACACGATAGCAGCTAACCATTTCGCTCCAACCAGTGAAGTGACGCTAGGAAAAAAAATCTACCGTGACCGTTGTGAAGTCTGCCATGGAAGTCAAGGTGACGGAAAGACATTTGCAGCCAATGCTCTTTTCCCACCACCAAAAAACTTCACAACAGGAACTACCAAAAAGGAACTAACTCGTGGACGAATGATCCGTTCCGTCACAAGAGGACGACCTAGTACCGCTATGATGCCTTGGGAAAACGTTCTTAGCAAACAGGAGATCTATTCAGTAGTAGACTACATCCGACAAGTTTTGATGAGACCTCAGAAATAAAACAAGCAACAAATAGGTGTGAGAGGATTGTATTTTTTCACACCAACCTAACCGGGATTCACGTTTTCAGCTTCGTCCCTAACTTTTCTTCTACCGAAGCCATTTTTGATTTCAGTCGACCTTTTTTCCCCTCTCGATAATCGATTTTTACAGAACAAGTGATGCGCTTGCAATCGGACCTCATTGTTTCATAGCACCTTTTCACCACCTCCATAACCTCATCCCATTCCCCCTCAAGAACAGTACCCATGGGATTGAGACGGTAATCAACTCCACTTTCTGAAATTATCTTAAGTGATCTGCTTACATAGTTACTTACACTTTCTCCTTTGTCCATGGGCGACATGCTAAATTCTAGAAGCACCATACTTTTCATCCTCCCCAGAGTTTGTAAATTTAGATTAGTTTTAGCTACGCTATTAAATATAATGAAGAGCACTTGTACGCTCTTATTTCTTCAAAAAAAATCGCACCCAAGAAAGATCTCATTTTGCAAAAAAATTACTTGCATTTTAGACCCATAATGTGAGACCATTATCAATTACATTCGAAATCCAAGCGGGTTGTCGAAAATCCAAGTAAAGGCGGTATGGCTCTTTGGCCAAGATTCGTGGTATCCGTAATGATATAGATCGAATAGATGATCAGTTGCTCAAGCTGATAAATCAACGTGGTAAACTCGCAATAAAAATTGGACAGGAAAAATCCAGAAAGAATAGTTCAAAGCACTTCCACGTTCCACACCGAGAACACTCGATCATTGAGCGAATCACGCAAAGCAGCAATGGGCCGTTTCCCGACGAATCGCTGAAATCAGTGTTCCGTGAGATCTTCTCAGCCACTCTTGCCCTTGAAAAACCACTTCGCATAGGTTTTCTCGGCCCTGAAACAACTTTCAGTCATCAGGCAGCGATACAACAATTCGGACACTCATCTAAGTTCGTAGCAAATCCTAATATTGAATCTATCTTCCGACAAGTCGAAAAAGGCGAATGTGATTATGGCGTGGTTCCTATTGAAAATTCCATCGAGGGAATAATCAACCTAACTTTAGATTGTTTTGTTGATTCACCTTTATTGATTTGCGACGAAGTAAAAAGTGTTATCTCACTTTACCTGCTTTCCAAAGCTAAAGACCGAAAAAAAATAAAAACTATATACTCTCACCCGCAACCCTTAGGACAGTGCCGCCAATGGCTAAATTTTAATCTACCAAACGCACAGCAAATTTCCACCTCTAGCACGGCTAGCGCGGCAAAAACGGTAGTCAGAAAATCAACTTGCGCTGCCATCGCAAGCAAACTCGCTGCAGAGATATATAATTTAAACATCGTTGCGGAAAATATTCAAGACAGGGTCGAAAATTACACCCGTTTTCTGGTTATCGGCAAAGACGAGGCTAAGAAAGTCAAACAGAACAAAACCTCAATTATGTTTTCTATTCGAGATGAAGCAGGTTCTCTCCTTAGGGTTTTGAAACTATTCGCTCGCAATAAAATAAATCTAACAAAAATTCAATCACGTCCACTTAGAGACCGACCTTGGGAATATCTGTTTTATGTGGATATAGAGGGGCACATCCAAGATACAGCAGTCAAAAAATCCGTAGAAACACTAGGGAAAATATGCCTATTCTTAAGGCTATTGGGTTCTTATCCAAGGAAGGCTTGAAAAAGATGCATCCATTTGAACGTGTGTCCATTATTGGAGTTGGCCTTTTAGGAGGGTCACTTGCTAAGGTGATGCGCAAACTCGGTCTAGCAAAGTCAATCGTTGGGCACGGACGCAACAAGACTAATCTAAATGAAGCTAAAAACCTGAACATCATAGATGATGCAGCACTCGATATTCAGTCGGCAGTAAAGGATGCAGATTTGATTGTTTTTTGCTCTCCAGTACAAACCATTAGTCAACTGACAGTGGAGATTTCTCCACATATCAAACCTGGTTGTTTAGTGACAGACGTAGGTTCGACAAAAGAAACTCTTGTTTCAGAAATGGAAAAATTGATCCCGAAAGATGCTTCTTTCGTTGGCGCTCACCCTATTGCTGGGAGCGAGATGTCTGGATTCCATGTGTCATCAAATACTTTGTACGACGGTGCCCACTGCATTGTAACCCCAACAGATAAAACGGACCCGTCAGCGTTAAAACGAGTCATCGAACTTTGGGAAACTATCGGAGCCCAAGTATCTACAATGAGTGCTAAAGAGCATGACTTTATTTTTGGAGCAATTAGTCATTTGCCACATGTTGTAATTTTTGCATTGATGAACACTCTTGGTGGTTTAAGGTCTGAAAATTACGACCAAATAACATCCTTTGCAGGTGCTGGGCTCAGAGATATAACCCGGATAGCTGGTAGTGAGCCTGTAATGTGGCGAGACATTTGCACCTCAAACAAAGATTCTATTTTGTATTGTCTCGATCGGTTTCAGGAAACGCTGAACCACCTTAGGTCGGGCATTGAACAAGAAAATGGTATATCGCTTACCCAACAGTTTGAAACTGCGAACAAGCACCGACTTAACCTTATTAATAACGCATGATTATTGCCATAGATGGACCGGCGGGGAGTGGCAAAAGTACCGTCGCAAAGATAGTCGCCGAAAAACTAAATTTCCGGTACATAGATACTGGGTCAATGTATAGATCGGTTGCTTGGAAAAGCTTAAAAAAAAACACAGCTCTTGGAGATGAAGATGCCGTTGCTGATATTGCGTCTAAAGTCAAAATTGAACTTGTTCCTGGCAAAGATGGGCAATTAGTATTCGTCGATGGTGAAAATATTACAGACCAATTGAAGGTGGAAGAAATTAGTCATGGAGCAGCGATTGTGGCAGCGCAGCCAATGATTCGAGAAATCATGACAACCAAGCAGAGAAAACTAGGGAAGCAAGGTAAGGTTGTAATGGACGGAAGAGATATTGGGACGGTCGTTTTTCCCCAAGCTGATAAAAAGTTTTTTTTGGACGCCGACCCAAAAGAACGTGGACGACGTCGATTTATTGAACTAAAAGAAAAAGGTCAGGTTAAAAATACAGACCTATCAACGATAATCGCACAGATTGTTCAGCGAGACCATGAGGATCGTAGTAGAAAAATAGCTCCTCTCAAACAAGCTAAAGATGCCATGCTCATTGACACGACCCATCTCAGTGTCGATCAGGTGGCAGAAGAAATAATAAAAATCATTACTCCGGGTTCGCAAGCTTTTTAACGACCCCTATTATCAACTTAAGCTGTTGCAAATGCTTTATTAATTCAAGAAAGAAAGTTTTTATCATGGCTAAATCAAAAACCACAACAACATTTGAAGATGACTTCGATGAAAAAGAACAACTTTCCCCCGAAGACCAAGCGGCTTTGGATGAAATGGAAGAATATTTTTCTGAGAGTCTGCATCAATTTAAAGAAGGGCAGGTTATCCAAGGCACCATAATAGAACTAGCTAAAGGCCTGGCTACGGTTGACGTTGGATTCAAATCGGAAGGAACCATCCATTTGCAAGAGTTTCCGAACAACGGGCAAGACTTGTCTGTAGGAGACGTGGTCGAAGTTTTTCTAGAGCGAGTAGAAGATAATGATGGAAACGTTGTTCTATCCAAAGAAAAAGCAAACAAGATTAAGCTGTGGGACTCGCTAGTCATCAAACATGAAGCTGAAGAAATTATCGAGGGCACTATTATAGCGAAAGCAAAAGGTGGACTGACTGTGGACATTGGCCTCAAAGCATTTCTTCCCGGTTCTCAAATTGACCTGCGTCCCATACGAAATCTGGAAAAATTGATTGGCGAAGTATTTCAAATGCGAATCATTAAGATGAATAAAAAACGCGGCAATATTGTCCTATCCAGAAGAGCTTTACTCGAAGAGAAGCGCCAGAACACCCGCTCTGAAACCCTAAAAAAATTAGAAGAGGGTAGTCTTATTACGGGTATTGTCAAAAATATCACTGAATATGGTATTTTCGTTGACTTGGGTGGCATTGACGGATTACTCCATATTACCGACATGTCTTGGGGACGTGTTAACCACCCCTCAGAAATGTTTTCAATGGGTGATAAATTAGAAGTGATGGTACTCAAATTCGACAAAGAAAAAGAGCGCGTTTCGCTCGGACTCAAACAAATCACCCCAGATCCTTGGGTCGATGTAAAGGAAAAGTATCCCGTTAGTCAACGCATAAAAGGGAAGGTTGTTAGTATTACTGATTATGGGATTTTTGTTGAATTAGAAAAAGGTATTGAGGGGCTAGTTCACATATCCGAAATGAGTTGGAGCAAACACGTTAAGCATCCAAGTAAAATGGTTTCTATTAGAGATGAAGTTGAAGCTATGATTCTTACTCTTGACAAAGAAAAAAAACGTATTTCACTTGGGATGAAACAAATGGAACCCAACCCATGGCAAGAGATTGAAGAAAAGTATCCTATTGGAGTTGAAGTCATTGGTACAATTAGAAATTTAACGGACTTTGGTGCTTTCATCGAGTTAGAGGATGGAGTGGACGGTCTTATACACATTTCTGATTTGAGTTGGAAGAAAATTAAACACCCGTCAGAAGTTCTTAAGAAAAAGGATGAGGTTAAAACGATAGTACTTAATATCGATAAAGAAAGTTGCCGTATCTCTCTTGGTGTTAAACAGTTACAATCAGATCCTTGGGATGATATCGCCAAAGATTACTCCATCGGAATGGAGGTTGAAGGAACAATAATCAAAATAACTGGGTTTGGCGTGTTTGCTGAATTTGGAGACGGCTTAGAAGGTTTGATTCACATAACTCAATTGGGTTCAAAAAACGTATCTGAACCGGAGAAAGGTGTTAAAATTGGTGAGAAAATTAAGGCCAAAATCGTTAAGGTAGATACTAGCAACAAGAAAATTGCTTTGAGCATAAAAGCTTATGAAGAAAACCTTGACCTAGAAGCTATTAAGCAAGAACAAAATCAGTTAGAACCGTTTAAGGAAGAAAAAAAACAAACAAATAACTGATTAAATTTAATTAGTAAATTTTAGAGTGCTTATGAAAATGATCAGTTCGGGAGAAAAAAAATCACCTTTAATCAAAAGGTTGTTATTTTTCGTGCTTGTACTTCTCGCTCTTGTCGGTATTTCATCTATTACTTCAGAATGGGTAGCAAAACAAGGAGCTGAAAATTGGATCGGTGTCGTCAATATCACTGGCATCATTAGCGATTCACAACATATTGTCAATCAAGTTAAAAAGTTCGGCCAAGACAAGCGCATCCAAGGAATCGTCCTGCGAATCGATTCTCCGGGTGGCTCTGTTGGCCCATCTCAGGAGATTTACGACGAAGTTCTCAAAACCCGCAAGGGTGGTAAAATCATCTACGCTTCGATGGGCACATTGGCAGCCTCGGGAGGTTATTATATCGCAAGTGCCACCGAAAAAATTTTTGCTAACCCAGGAACTTTAACCGGTAGCATTGGTGTAATCATGGTATTCTCTAATGCCAAGGGATTAATGGAAAAAATAGGCCTGCAACCGGAAATCATTAAAGCAGGTAAATACAAAGATATAGGTTCTCCAGCTCGTGCTATGACTCAAAACGAAAAGAATCTTCTCCAAAGCGTGGTGACTGATGTACACCAACAATTCATAGAGGCGGTCGCTAATGGGCGCGATATTAGCATTGCGGAAGTCACCAAAATAGCAGATGGACGAATTTTTACTGGGCGCCAAGCTTATTCTCTTAATTTAGTTGACCAACTGGGTGGACTGCAGGTTAGTATTGATCAATTAGCCCATAAAGCTGGAATTATAGGCCCCCCAAAAATTATCCAAGAAAAACCACGTGTTGGGCTATTAGACTGGATTCTGAAGGCCGCAATAAATCAACCACTTATCAATTACCCCCCCACCCCGTCCCTGCAATATACTTGGCATTTCAACGGTTGGCAGTAATAATTCTTACTGTATTTTGTTAAATGAAAGTCTTACAGCCATAATGAACCCCAGTCGCTGGCTCAAAACTCTTAAGGCCATTTAAAATAAAGGATTGACTTGATTGTTGGGCATGATACAATCCTCGGGTTGGACCGACTATCATTTTTTCTTTAGGGGATCTAAAATGACAAAGGCGGAGCTAGTAGAAAAGGTGTCGGGTCAGATTAATTTGACTAAGAAGCAGACGGAAGTTGTTGTGAACACGGTATTTCAAAGTATTACCGACTCTCTTAGCGAAGGGAGAAAGGTCGAACTCCGCGGCTTTGGTAGTTTTAGAGTTCGTGAGAGGAATGCACGCGTTGGAAGAAATCCAAAATCTGGCGCTCAGGTGGACGTACCTGCCAAAAGAGTCCCATTTTTTAAAGCTGGGAAAGAGTTGCGAGAATTGGTGGATAATAATACTTGACCTTCCCAAAATATAAGCGTCAAAAAGGCTAACCCCCTTCAAAAACCCCTCAAATATCTGCCCTTTGGATAATTGATTCAGTACTTAGGGGAGTATGAATCACTTAATTCCCAAAGCTTTGTTGGTGTGGTGTGCCAGTTAAGCTATTTTTTTCTACATCACCCAAAATTTTAGAGCAGTTCATCGAAATTTCAAAGAATTGTTAGCGGCTTCGGCTAGGCTGTACCTGTTTTTATTTTATTTTTAACTGGTATTATGCCTAGAGGTCCTTTTCGTTTTTTTGCAACATTATAAAAATAAGATGCCACCAATTTAGAGAAGGCAATTCAACGTGTCAGGAAGTTCATACGGAACTCTTTTCAAAATTTCCACATGGGGAGAATCACACGGCGAAGGCGTTGGTGTCGTAGTGGACGGTTGTCCTGCTGGGCTTTCTCTAAAGGAAGCAGACATACAAAAGGAGCTTGACCGCAGAAAGACGGGTCAAAGTAAGGTAACCACAACGCGAAAGGAAAGTGATCGCATACATATTCTTTCTGGTACCTTCAAGGGCAAAACAACAGGTACCCCCCTCGCGTTATGGGTTAAAAATCAGGATGCTGATTCTTCTAAGTATGAAGAAATTAAGAATATGTTTCGGCCTGGTCACGCGGACTTCACTTACCTGATGAAATATGGATTTCGAGATTATCGAGGTGGTGGGCGCTCCAGTGCCCGCGAAACGGTAGGTCGAGTTGCTGCCGGGGCAATTGCGAAGAAACTCCTTGCCCGCAAACGAATAAAAATTATTGGCTATACCAAGCAAATTGGCCCCTACATTGCTCAGGAAATAGATTTAAAACAAATAGAAAAAAATATTGTGCGGTGTCCGGACAAAAAAATGGCCCAAAAGATGGTAGACCATATACTCGATGCACGGAAAAAGGGTGATTCTGTCGGGGGGGTGGTGGAACTCGTGATAAAGGGTGTACCAGCAGGATTAGGGGAACCGGTATTTGATAGACTGGATGCCGACCTCGCTAAAGCCATGATGAGCATCCCCGCAGTTAAAGGAATTGAAGTTGGCATTGGGTTCGAAGCCGCGACAATGTACGGTTCGGAATGCAACGACCCATACACCGCTAAAGGAAAAAGAATAACCACCAAAACGAACCACTCAGGCGGAATTCACGGCGGAATTTCTAACGGATCAGACATTGTTCTTCGAATGGTCGTCAAACCAACCTCTTCTATCAACAAAACGCAAAATACTGTAACAACTGGCGGAAAAAAAACTAAGATCAAAGTCGAGGGACGCCATGATCCATGTGTTTCGCCACGCGCTGTACCCATAGCTGAAGCTATGGCGGCATTGACGCTGATCAACCATTTGATGCGAAATCAGTTTTCCCAACTTAAATAATTCCATTTCTGTCTCAAAGGCTACTATAGCCTAGCCCTTTTCAGTTAAGAAAGAACATTTGCCCAATGCGAGTTGGTGAGGTTGAATACAACTTATCAAAAGTTGAATCTTTGCTCACTCAATACACTGCTGATTTAATGATCTTGCCAGAACTATTTAGCACTGGCTATCATTTTCTGAATCAAAAAGAAGTACTTAAGCTGAGCGAACCTATCCCTGAAGGGCCTACAACCCAAACTCTCATCCGCATTTGTGATAAAAATCAAATTTCAATTATTGCGGGAATAGCAGAACGAAATGAGAACCGATCCTATAATTCAGCGGTGGTAATTGGACCAAATGGCTACCTCGGAAAGTACAGAAAAATACACCTTTTTGGTACCGAAAAAAACTGCTTCGACCAAGGTAACTTACCTTTAAAAATTTTTAATATTGGCGCAGCTCGAGTTGGTGTCATGATTTGTTTTGACTGGCGTTTTCCAGAAACTGCACGCACCCTTGCTTTGGGTGGAGCAGATCTGATTGCGCATCCTTCAAACCTCGTTCTTCCACATTGCCCTCAGGCTATAATTACCCGTTGTTTGGAAAACCGCATCTTTATAGTTACGGCCAATAGGGTCGGCACCGAGGAACGCATTCCTGGTAATGCACTTAATTTTATCGGACAAAGCCAAGTAGTTGACCCTGATGGTAATATTCTTTGCCGAGCCTCCGAAAACGGAGAAGAAACAAAAATTATTGACATTGATATTGAGAAATCGCGCAACAAATCTATTAATTCCAGCGATGACTTATTTACAGACCGACGACCCGATCTTTACAGACTTTAATAAATTCTGTTATCCTACGGAATCAACTAATTCACTAAAAAATAAAGGCTCCCGACAACTATGGAAAAAGAAAAGTCTAGGTTTTTAAAAAATGCGGCCGGAACTATATATGATTCTCAAACCAGCCTTACGTGGATGGCAAATGATTCTAGGATAGATCTCGGGAAAGATGTTTCTTGGGACGAAATAGAGGAATATGCCGAAGACATGAATGGAAAATCATTTGGGGGACATAGTGATTGGAGAATGCCCTCAGGGCAGGAAGCTCTATCACTTTTCGATAAAAATAAACTTAATAAAGACTTTAAAGGTGGCGACATTCACTTAGATTCTATTTTTTCACCAGGGGCAGGGAATACCACGTGGACTTCTGAAACAAGAGGTCGCGAAGCTCAAATTATTTTTTATATTAATGGGCTCCCTTACTGGTACGGAAAAGACGATAAAACCCTTTCTCACTCTGTCCGCCTCATACGGCGTGACTAGGGATTCTCCAATAGTTTTGGGTTCTCCAACATAAGACCAAAGGCCTTTACTTTTTTTGCTGTGTAGTGAGTTGACGATAAATTTTTTGAAATTGCTGGGTATCTAGCGAGACATCCATTAACCCAATGAGTTGGTCTTGAGTGATTGGCCGAAGAGAGTTTTCCGAAAATAGGGACGTACCTACTCCTATCCAGTTGGAGGAAAAAAATCCCTGATTCACTAACGAGTTTACCCCGCCCGAGTATTCCATAGCCTGTCGAAGCATATGGCGGCCAACGTAAGAAGGAACACAACTACCTATCGCCACAATCTTTGTTAAGGGCTCAAGACAGTACTATTAGTGTTACCAGGAATTTTTGCATTAGGAACATTTAGCCCAAAAAAAGGAACTAGCTCGTTTTGCTTTGAAAATTTTCGGTAAAGCGCGTGAAATTCTTTATCATCAAGATCTGGATTGAGTAATTGATTCACCTGTTCTGGTGTTACTTTCTGTTGAGAAGGTTCATCAAACATAGTCGTGCCTATTGCTATCCAATGGCTATGAATAAAATCCTGTACCACTAAGTTTCCCACTCCACCCGTGTACTTTATCGCTGTTGTCAAAACATGCCGAGCAATATATGCAGGTACGCAACGACCCACTGCAACAACATCCGAAGTTTTACCCATGGGGAAAGCCCTAAGCGCTGTCCGCGTATCTCCCATTTCAATGAATTCCTTAGCTATCTTTTTTCGCTCTTTTCGGAATTTTTTAGAAATATATCCTTCAACTTTGACTTTTTTCTTTTTTACTGTTTGACATTCGGTTTCTGCCTGGGTAACCATCGGCTTCAAAAAAAACGCAAGTATTCCCAAACCCATATAAAATATTACCCTTTTAAGCATGCCTACTCCTTAGTGAAACTAACAAAAAAAGACAACGAAAGTTGATTTTTCTATGAAATCCTGTAATTGACTACTAAATCTAAAGCAAATAAACTGAAAGGGTACTAATGAAAGTGCTTAAAAAATAATATCCTGGCTACGTGTTTATATCTTTAAATTTTTTTAGAGGAATACTCGTCAGCGCATTTTTTACTACAAAAAAAATGTTCCTTGCCCTGCACCGATTTTGTAATAGACTGTTTTTTAGGGATATATGTCCCACAATTAGGATCCTGTACCATGTCAGCGGTCTCTGCCGGATCCTCTAGACGAGGGTTCGCCCCAAATAAAGATCGGTATAACATTATGAATCCAGCTACAAGCGCTAGTATAATGATTAATCTGGCCATTGGTTCATTCTAAATTTGAACAATATATAATTCAAGAACTATTAGATAAGGATTTTTAATCACTAATATTTTAATGTAATTATGGGTGATAAGTCGATTCAAAATAATGCTGATAAGACCGAAGCAGAGATAGTTGACTCTGATGAGAGAGAGGAACTTGACTTAAAAGAACTGGATCAAGAATACTCGTCCTTGCTACCCGCAGTAGCTCAAGATAGTAGCGTCGCTCGGATTGACCCTCTGACGGCATATCTCAATGAAATCCGACAATATGAAAATTTGACTGAAAATGAAGAACAGGAACTAGCAATTAAACTTCAGAAATCAAATGATTCTGATGCAGCCTACAGACTAACTACCTCACACCTCATGCTCGTAGTGCGAATTGCAATGACTTTCCGTAGGCAATGGCAAAACATGATGGATCTTATCCAAGAAGGCAATGTTGGACTTTTAAAAGCTGTAAAAAACTTTGACCCGTTCCGCGGTGTTCGATTGTCTTCCTACGCCACTTGGTGGATTAGATCTTATATGCTTAAATATATGCTAGACAACTGGCGACTTGTGCGCGTCGGCACAACTAACGCGCGGCGAAAGCTACTCTACAATCTACGCAAAGAAAAGGAAAAACTAGAAAACCAAGGCTTCACACCCACTCCAAAACTTCTGGCTGAGCATTTTGGTGTTGAGGAATCTGATGTGATCGATGTCCAAACCAGCTTGGGAGCAGGTGACATTTCGGTAGACACCCCTATGCGTGAAGGAGAGGAAGCCACCCCTGCGATGTTTCTCACTGATCACGCCGCTGCATCACCAGAAGAAAATGCCGAACAAAACCAATTTCTCGAATCACTCAAACAAGAAATTGATAGTTTTAGCAAAGAACTTAAACCTATCGAACAAAAAATCTTATCAGAGCGTATTCTTAGCGAAACCCCTCGCTCCCTACAGGAAATCGGTGATGACCATAACATAACTCGCGAAGCCATTCGTCAGACCGAGCAACGTATTTTAAAAAAATTTAAAACCTATATTTCGAAAAATGTTCCTGATCTTTCTGCATAAACCTACCTAATAAAGGAAGAGAGGTAGTTAATGATATTTTTGTCATTGCACCGCCCTATCAACAAAGTTAAAATTTATTTTTTCTAAAAGCTCTGCCTTTCGAGACTTTGTGTTAAAATCCCTCTAATCATTCCCAGTGCAAAGTATTTTATAAAAATATATAAACTAGTTTACTTTTTTAGGAGGACTCCTTGATGAAGCGGATCGAAACTGACAGTATGGGCGAGATTGAAGTTCCTTCGGACCGCTATTATGGAGCTCAAACCGCTAGATCACTCATCCATTTTGATATAGGAGTGGAAATTATGCCTCGAGAAATTATACGGGGCATGGGAATTCTAAAAAAAGCTTCAGCAATTGTTAACTCAGAATTAGGTCTTTTACCAGAAGATAAAAAAGACCTTATTATTAAATCCGCTGATGAAGTTATCGCTGGAACCCTGGATGACCATTTCCCGCTCCGCGTGTGGCAAACAGGAAGTGGTACTCAATCCAACATGAATACCAACGAGGTCATCGCTAATAGAGCTATCGAAATTTCAGGGGGACAGTTGGGGTCCAAAAAACCGATCCACCCAAATGACCATGTCAATATGGGACAATCTTCTAACGACACTTTCCCTACCGCAATGCACATTGCCGCGGTCGAACGCATTTACGATCACCTACTACCGGAACTTACCCGACTACACGATGTGATTAAAAAAAAATGTTCCGAATTTAAAAACATTATTAAAATTGGGCGGACTCATTTAATGGATGCAACGCCTCTTACTCTTGAGCAAGAATTCAGTGGCTATGCACAACAATTAATTAATGGGATCGAAAGGGTAGAGGGTTGCCTTCCTAGGCTTAGCCAAATAGCACTCGGCGGCACGGCTGTCGGAACTGGACTTAACTCTCATCGTGATTTTGCGGTGAAAGTGGCAGAAAAAATTACTACACTTACAAAAAAAAAATTTGTAACAGCGCCCAATAAGTTTGAATCGCTCGCCGCACATGATGCTGTGGTCGAGGCCAGTGGCGTTATGAAAACACTTGCCTGCTCTCTCATGAAAATTGCTAACGATATCAGGTGGCTTGGATCTGGACCTCGATGCAGTATAGGCGAATTAATTCTACCAGCAAACGAACCCGGAAGTTCAATTATGCCTGGCAAGGTCAATCCCACGCAATCTGAAGCGATGACGATGGTGGCCGCTCAGGTAATTGGCAATGATACTGCTATTGCTGTGGGAGGTTCATCAGGTAATTTTGAACTTAATGTATTTAAACCGATGATGATTTATAATTTACTTCAGTCTATTCGACTACTTGGCGATTCATGCCGTTCTTTTAACGAACATTGTATTTCGGGAATCAAGCCTAATAAACCACAGATTGAAGCACACTTAAAAAATTCTCTAATGCTAGTAACTGCACTCAACCCGCACATTGGGTATGACAACGCAGCTAAAGTAGCTAAAAAAGCATACCAAGAAAATACCACTCTTAAAGAAGCGGCTATTGCTCTTAAATTGCTTACCTCTGAGGAGTTTGATGATAAAGTCCGACCTGAAAAAATGACCGGCCCTAAATAACAACAGGGCGGTAAAGGGGACTTTAGTTTTTGTGGCAACCTTCCATGTAAAAAAACATTTTTTCTACACAACGTAATGCATTTTTTTGAATTCTAGGATCGAGTTCAATGATATTTGAAGGATTTGGTTTTTCAAGCGCATGAAGAATATGCTCTAAAGAATTTGCTTTCATATATCGGCAAGTCATGCAGGTACCCACAAATTTCTTTTCGGGAAATTCTGACTCTAAAATACCCGTTAGCCCACACTCTGTTAGCAGGAAAAATTTTTTTCTCTCAGATCTACGCACATAATCAAGCATACCACTGGTTGAGCCAACGTAGTCAGCCTTATCTGCCACACTCGGCCTACATTCTGGATGCACCAAAATTTCTACGTCTGAGAAATTTTTTCTTACCTGGTCAACACTTTCAGGTTGATACTCTTCGTGGACGTAACAGGTTCCGTCATACAACTCTATTTCTTTTTCTAATTTATTTTTCTTAAAATATTTTTTCACATTTTCACCCATCAGCCGGTCTGGCAAAAAGTAAATTTTATCATTTTTAATTCGCTCTATTACCTTGTAAACATTAGACGAGGTAACGCAAGCATCACATAATGCTTTTACTTCAGCGGTAGTATTTATATAACAAACAAATGTGTGATCGGGAAACTGGGTACGTAAACTTTTAACATCTTCGGCAGTAATCCCATCTGCCAAAGTACAACCTCCATCGGGATTCGGATCGAGCACTACCTTATCTGGGTTTAAAATTTTAGCGGTCTCAGCCATAAATCGAACTGAAGCAAAAACAATTACTGCGGCGTTGGATTCGCGAGCCTTTTTAGCTAAACCGTACGAATCGCCAGTATGATCCGCGACACTATATAGAATTTGGGGCGCAACATAATTGTGTGCCAGGATGATGGCATTTTTCTCCAGCTTAAGTTCCTCAATGCGTTGAATTATAGGCAGGAGATTTTCACAATTCTGCTCTGTGAATTGACAGAGCGGATTCCCCATTCGAATATCTTTCAGTTTATTGTGAAGCTCTTTAGCGGTAATCATTAGACTTAACCCGGTGGCCACTTTAAAGAGCGCCCACCCAAAAGGTGATAATGAATATGGAAAACCGACTGTCCAGCTTCCACTCCACAATTAACTACTATTCGGAACCCAGTCTTATCTAATCCCTTTTGCTTTGCGAGCTCGTTAGCCACAGAATAAATTGAGCCTATGAGCTCGTGATCATCTTCTTTGATTTCTAATATAGTGGAGAAATGTTTTTTAGGGATAATCAGAAAATGAATCGGGGCCTGCGGATTAATATCCTTAATGGCAAACACTCCATCTTTATCATAGACTTTTTCAGCAGGAATTTCTCCCTTATCAATTTTACAGAACAAACATTCACTCATAATTAATTTTTTTTTACTTTAAATAATTTTTCGCTAGCTAGTAGGTTCCTTCATGGGAAGTTGATTCTTGCTCTTCTTTTTGTTCCATATCTTTTAGGTAGTTCCGCATTTTTTCTTTAATTTTATCCTTATACGAAATAAAAGGATCTAGCATTAGGAATGGTTCTTCATTTCTACCAAGGCGAAATCCAATCCAGTCTATAAGGTACAAGGGCTTGCTATCCAGACCCGTGAGAATTTTAACGAATTCACCTCTTCCGTCGGCACGCGTACCTCTTGGCGGTGAAGTCTTTGCGTACTCTATCGCTCCGTCATTAGTTTTTCTCCCGGCATCCCCTGTCCTCTCTAAACTCCAGTAAAGACCACTATCTTTATTTATATTATGGTATTCCAAGTCAAGGCTCTTGAGCCATGGGTCATGCCAATCTAAATTTTCTTCTTTTCTAAATTCGGAGAGCATCCAATATTTCGTAGCCCAATCAACGCGACCTATTAGCGCTTCAGGTCCTTTGGGTATATCATTCAGTAATAAATCCCACTCACTTATGATCCAGTCCGTTTCTTGGTTCATGCCTGCTAGATGTTTCTTAGCGGTTTGCATCATATCCATTTGTAGTTCGAGTGCCGTCGTGTGGCGCCCATTTCTCAAAGTCAATTCCCATTTAAAGTTTTGGTCCCGCGATATAGAACGCATGGCCTCGACCGATTCAGCGAGTATCCAGTCAGAATTCGCAATCCCCTGTTCCACAAGCTCTAGGATTAGCGTGGTGGTTCCCATTTTCATTGCAGTAGCAAACTCGCTCATATTTGAGTCTCCGACCAGCAAATGGATACGTCGATACTTGCTCGGGTCCGCCAGCGGTTCATCGCGAGTATTAACTATGGCCCGGTTATACTGAACCCATCGGTAAAACTCATTTGGAATATGGTCTGCCCTTTGAGAAATCTGAAAATCAACATTGGCTTCCGTTTCCTCGACAAAGGTGCCCTCCCAATCGCGAAAAGGATGAGGATTGCACGCGCCTATTCTTCCTGCACCGCAATAAATTTGTCGAGTAACTAGAAATGATGACAGCAGTTTCAGGTTTTCATCATCGAAGGGGAACCCTCGGCCAACCAGATAATTCTCATGACAACCAAACGTCGCGTTGGTCTCGAGATCAACATTGTTTTTAATAATACCTATCGAATCTCTCCAACCGAGTTCTTCCACGGCATCTTGAATCAGTGTATCCCCAGCGCGATCATATGTAACAAGATCAGTCAGAGTGAAGCATTCCGGAGAAGCGTATTCTAAATGACCCATGTCTAGGTATATACGTCCAGCATTTAATAGAAACCCACCGTTTTCAGGTGGCTCGTCATTGGCCCGGTAGTGCTGATCGAGAACTCCCAGCTTGGATGATTTAAAGATATGGTCTTTAATTCTAATTGCCACCTGCACCGGATCAAGCTTAAAATCAGCATCTTTGATCAGTAAGCCATATTCAGTTTCGATACCATAGATGCGATTTCTCATAACTATCGAATCGCCTCTGATTTTAAAGCAGAAATTT
>JYMV01017558.1_pt1 | contig 30280 bp, 32 predicted proteins | sample 338911 | NCBI WGS metagenome assembly JYMV01 (sample SAMN03354496, study PRJNA234377) | hydrothermal vent metagenome | biome: Deep sea; feature: Hydrothermal plumes at the Eastern Lau Spreading Center, Western Pacific Ocean; material: Seawater | place: Tonga | collected 2009 | depth 2000 m m
CAGATCCTGTGATTGATCAATTAGTTAAAGAGACAGCTGCATTAGGGAGTGTTGCGCAAATGCAAATAGCGCCTGAGCAAGGTCAATTTTTAGAAATAATTGTTAATATATCAAAGTCGAATAAATGTTTAGAGATAGGACGTTTTACCGGGCTAAGTACTTTATGTATGGCTAAGGGATTGCCTGAAAAAGGTTCTATAAAAACGATTGACAATTCTGATGAATTTTTGCCTATTGCGCTAAAGTATTGGCAGATGGCAGGAGTTAGCAATAAAATCGATTCAATAATAGGTGCCGGTGTAGAAGTGATGCAAAGTTTTATTGATCGCCAATATTTTTTTGATTTAATTTTTATTGATGCTGACAAAGATAATTATCCGAATTATTATGAGTTGTCTTTGCCATTACTGCGGCCTAATGGGATTGTCATTATTGACAATATGTTATGGCATGGTGATGTTGCGGACGACACCAAAACAGATATACAAACACAAACCATTCGAACCTTAAATCAGTCTATACAGTCTGATGAGCGAGTGGATTTTTCTCTTCTTCCTTTATCTGACGGCTTGTCATTTATCAGAAAAAAAAATAATTTGATCTTGAAAAACTAAGGATAATCCCCATTTTATTGGTGTTGGCATGCCATAGTGGGTGCCGACATGTAACTTGCTTATAAAGGAGTTTTTATGACTAGAAACCTATCCGTATGGAATTCGCTAAGACCTTTTTCTGTGGGATTTGACTCGATTTTTGAAGAGTTTGATCGCATGCTGGAGTTAACGGAGCGCTATAATTCTAACTATCCACCTTATAACATTCGAAAAATTAGTGAGAATGATTACAAGATAGAAGTTGCCCTTGCTGGACACAACAAGGATGACATTGAGTTGGAGTTAAAGGACAGTACGCTAACCGTTCGCAATAAAGCGAAAGAAAAAATTGTTAATGAAGACAGCAATGGAGTGATTCACAAAGGAATTTCTACAAGACAATTTGAGCGCGCATTTACTATATCTGAGGATATCAAGATAAAAGATGCTGAACTTAATAATGGCCTTCTTAACATTGACTTGGAGCGTATTGTTCCCGAAGAGAAAAGGGCACGACTTATTAGTATAAATTAAGTCAACTTTGGATAGGGGGCATTATGCCCCCTAAACTTATTATAAAATAAAAATGTGATATATTTTCTAATCAAAACACTTATCACTGCTATAGTTGTAGTAATTGTGGCAGAGATTGCTAAACGCTCATCTCTTTTAGCGGGTTTAATTGTCTCAATTCCTCTGACAACTTTTTTAGCGATGGTATGGCTTTATTGGGAAACAAAAGATACACAAAAAATAATAGATTTATCCAACTCTACTTTATTAATGGTTATCCCTTCTCTAACTTTTTTTGTTTTTCTTCCCTTATTATTAAAATTTAATTTATCTTTTATCATATCTATGACAAGTTCAGTAATATTGACTGCAATTTGCTATTGGCTATTTGTTTCTCTATTAGGAAAGTTTGGGTACGCAGGATTTTAAAATCCCCTTGTTTATTTGTTATTTAGAATTATATATCTGTAAATATTCATAGTAATTAGCAATCAGGTTTATGAGAATTTATTTACTAATTTTTTAGCTTAACAACAATCTTCTTTTGAAGGATCAATAGGCAGTAAGCTTAATCTGATAATCTTAATACCACCGTAAGATACAATAATTGCAATTATGGTTCCAATAATAATATCAGGCCATATAGTTCCTGTCATCATTACCAATATACCAGCAAGAATAATTCCAAAAGATGCAATAGCGTCGTTCCTACAGCATATAAAGGCACTCATGAAGTTTATATCTTTATGCTGATATTTATGCATCATTAATGCAACGCTGGTGTTGCCAATTAATGAAAGCAATCCAACAAAAGAAATGATACCTCCTGATAATATGGACGAACCTATTAAGCCTAGATATACATGATAGAAAGCCCACAAACCAAATGCTATCATTATTATTCCCTTTAATAATGCTAGTCTATTTTTAACAGCAGTGGTTGATGATAATACGAGTATGCTTGATCCAAGAATGAAAACATCCCCTGAATTGTTAGCAGCATCACTTAGCAATGAAGCAGAATTCATCATTAAACCGTACGTTAGATCTGCAGTTATCATTACAAGATTTATCATAAAGGCAATGATCAACGCATTGCGCCCAAGCGTGTCTGTTTGTGTACTCATCCTAATAGTATATCTAAACTTAACATTGTTAAAAGACCAAAAGTAAAACCCCCTGTAGCCCAATTTTCATGTCCCCGTCTATGTGTTTCGGGTATAATTTCATGTGATATAACAAAAAGCATGGCACCTGCAGCAAAACCCAACGCTATGGGAAGTATGGGAAGGAATACTGTGACAATTGACACACCTATAAATCCCATTACAGGCTCAAACAAACCTGTCGCCCCAGCTATTAAAAAAGCATTCATTCTTGAATATCCAATGGTAAGCAAAGCAAATGCTACAGCCAATCCCTCTGGCGCATTTTGTATACCAATGCCAATCGCTAAAGCAATCGCCTTACCTAAGTCACCGCCACCAAAACCGACACCTACAGCAAGCCCTTCCGGCATATTGTGAATGGTTATGGCAATGATGAAAAGCCATATTTTTAGAATCTTCTCTTTGTGTCCGCCATCATAATGCTCTTTAATAACAAAATGCTCATGAGGCGAATATTTTTCAATTGACCATATCCCCAAGACACCAGCTAATAAGCCTCCAAGCACAGCCAGCGCAGAAAGATATTTGTTCTGCCAAAGCTCATCGGCGTAATCTAATCCTGGAACGATAAGTGAAAAAAATGAAGCGCCCAGCATTACACCCGCTGCAAATCCCAATGTTGTATCTTCAAATTTTGGTGATATTTTTTTAATGAATAAGCAAGGTATAGCCCCTACCGTAGTCATCATGCCAGCCCCCAAACTTGCTAAAGATCCATATAAAATGATGGTTTGTGTTTCCATTTCCGTGCGTATAGCTAAAAAATATAGCCATAGCTATATATATTAATGATGAAATGTTTATATTTTTATAATAATACCATAATATGTCTTTTAAAAAGGTACGAGATGCCCACCAAACGGAAAACACCGAAGACTATCTTGAACTGATAGCTGATCTATTGAATCAACACGGCGAAGCCAGAATCGTGGATATTGCCTCGAAATTAGATATCACTCAAGCAACAGCGAATAAAACCGTTAAGCGGTTACAGATACAAGGCTATATCCAAAAAGAACCTTACCGCTCAATTTTCTTAACTGTCAAAGGACAACAGATTGCTAGCCAGTCAAAGAAAAGACATAAGATAGTTTTTAATTTTTTATCCAACATGGGTTTAGATAAAAAAACGGCTGAATCAGATTCTGAGGGAATAGAACATCACGTAAGTGACAGAACCCTAAAAAAAATGAACAAATTTAATAAAACAAAAAAATTTTAATTTAGCATTAATACCAAAACGAATTATGTGGACGAATAATACAGAGGGACAGAAAAAACTTAATTTATATCTCAGCATTCTTCTTTGTTAGTGGTAATATACATTATGAAGCGCAACTCAATAAAAACAATACAGCGGCTAAAAAATATACGGCCTATTTCTTGCTTAACAGCTTATACAAGTAGCATTGCCAAAATTGTTGATCAAAATGTTGATGTTATATTGGTTGGAGACTCCCTTGGAACGGTTATTTATGGATTTAAAAATACAAGATCGGTTACTTTAGAGATGATGAAAAATCATGGAAGAGCAGTTATGCAATCGTCCCAAAAATCATTTACCATAATCGACATGCCCTACAAAACATATGTAAACAAAAATCAAGCCCTTGATAGTGCTAAACACTTATTACAATTTACTGGTTGTCAGTCAGTAAAATTGGAAACGGATAAAACAACAGTTCCTATTGTTTCTCATTTGATAAAAAATAAAATATTAGTAGTTTCGCATATTGGTGCTTTGCCCCAACACTTTAAGGATTTCAGCAAAATTAGATTAATAGGCAAAACGACAAAACAAAAAAAAGATATGCTTGATTTAGCGCATCAACTAGAAGAAGCTGGTTCAAGTTTGTTGGTATTGGAATGTATCGAGAGAGAGCTTGCAAAAGAAATTACAGAGAGCATAAGTATACCAACTATTGGCATAGGTTCATCAATTAATTGTGATGGTCAAATATTAGTTATTAATGACATTTTAAATACCGATGACACATTCAAAAAGCCACAATTTGTAAAAACATATGCTAATTTTTCTTATTATTTGAATAAAGCTGTTAAGCGCTATGATACAGAAGTAAAAAACAGAAAGTTTCCAAAAAAATAATTTATGGTTTTTTTGAAAAAGTTAATCAGCATTGAGAGTTGAAACGATGACGCGCAAGGTTCTTAACATAAACGATTGCATGAAAACATTTGAGGGAGATGGGATACCTGTAACCAGAGCTTTTCCTGTTCCAGAAATGCGTGAATTCGATCCTTTTTTATTGTTCGATCATTTTGGACCCATTAATTATGAACCGGGTGGAGCAACGGGTGTCCCTGCGCATCCACACTGTGGTTTTGAGGCCATTACATATTTATTGGGAGGCGAGGTGGAACACAAGGATTCTTGGGGGGGTAAAGCTACAATCAGAACAGGAGATGTTCAATGGATGACCACGGGATCAGGTTTGGTACACTCGGAACTAGTGACAGATAAATTTAAGCAAAGCGGGGGAATGATGCAGGGTTTGCAAATTTGGGTCAATCTTCCAAAAAAAAACAAAAGAGTAAAGCCCGGTTACCAGCACATTTTAAAAAAAAACATTCCTATCATTGATACAAATGACAATATCCGGATAAAAGTACTGGTGGGTAAGGTAAAAGAAACACAATCGATTATTCAAACGTACTCGCCAGTGTCAATATTTGATATTCAATTCAAGAAAGAGGGGAAAACAAATTTAGACATACCTATAGAGCAAATTGCTATGGTATATGTTATTGAGGGTGAATTGCAATTTGCTGAAGCAAACCAAATTGCCACAAAAGGTCAGATGATTTTTTTTGATCAATCTGGTTCCGAAATACACTTAACATCCATTTCTTCATCAGGATCCTATCTTGTTTTGGCAGGAAAATCTTTGAATGAACCCATTGCTAGACACGGACCTTTTGTAGCCAATACAGAAGGAGAAATTAAACAAGCGATGTCAGATTATCAAAATGGGAAAATGGGCCAGTTATAAGATTTGTAATTGTTGAAAAGCCACCCCTTGATTCAATGCCTTTTTTAGAATTATTATAATTTTAAAAAGTGGTGTTTTTCTTTCAAAAGTAACAGACCAAATAATTTTTTTTACTATTACAAAATAACTAATAATAAAACAAAAAGAAGTTTTATGAAGTTTTTTATTATTTTTTGCAATGTATTACTTATTACAATTCTTTCTTCTAAGTCTTTTGCTTCAGGGGAAGTTAATGTCTATTCATATAGACAACCTATATTGATTGATCCATTTTTTGAAGAATTTACTAAATCAACAGGAATCAAAGTAAATGTTTTGCATGCAAAAAAGGGTTTATTAGAAAGGTTACTATCTGAAGGTGCAAACACACCAGCAGATCTTATTCTAACTGTAGATATTTCACGGTTAAAACAATTTGTTGAAAAAGATGTTTTGATTCCTATTGATTCTTCTATTTTGAAAAAAAATATTCCTTCTCATTTAAGAGATAGCAAAAATCGTTGGTTTGCTCTTTCAAAAAGAGCAAGAATAGTAGTTGTATCAAAAGATAGAGTGCCAATTGGAGCTATAACTAAAATTGAAGATTTAGCTGAGCCAAAATGGAAAGGTAAGATTTGTACTAGATCAGGAAGCCACGCCTATAATAGATCTTTACTTGCTTCAATTATTGCAACCCATGGTGAGGAAGGAGCAGAAGAATGGGCAAAAGGTCTTGTTAAGAATTTAGCAAGGAAACCTGAGGGCAATGATAGAGCACAAGCTAAAGCAATTTATGAAGGTGTGTGTGATGTTGCTTTAATGAATACATATTATTTTGGCAAAATGAAATTTAATGAAAAAAATCCTGAACAAAAAGATTGGGCAAAGGCAATTAATCTTATTTTTACAAATCAAACTGACAGAGGTAACCACATTAACGTTACTGGTGGTGGGATAGTGAAATATTCAAAAAATAAAGAAAACGCTATTGATCTTTTGGAATTTTTAACCAATCCTAAAGCTCAAATGCTATACTCGTCAATGAATTATGAATATCCAGTAAATCTTAAAGTGCCTTTAAGTGATGAGCTTAAATCCTGGGGCAAATTCAAAGAAGATGAGTTGCCGATTGAAAAATTAGCAGAACTTGCTCCAATTGCTCAAAAAATCATTAATAGGGTGGGTTGGTAAAATGTTAGGCTGTTAATTTGTCTAATTGGAATGTTTGGTCGGTATCAGTAGTAATTATTGCGCTTCTAATAATTGCTCCTGTATTAGCTATTTTTTATTCTGCTTTTCTAGGAGATACATCTTTGTGGCCCCATTTATTTTCGACAGTTTTACCACGCTATATTTTTAATACCCTTATACTTATGTTCGGGGTAGGGAGTCTAAGCCTTATCTTTGGTGTGTCAACTGCTTGGGTAATTACGCGGTATAATTTTTTTGGAAAAAATGTTTTGGAATGGGCGTTGTTACTACCCGCGGCAGTACCCACGTATATTATAGCTTATACATACACTGATATTTTTGAATATGCGGGCCCTTTTCAAGGAATGCTTCGTGATTTTTTTGGATGGGAAAACGCTCAAAATTATTGGTTTCCTAATATACGCTCCATGGGAGGAGCCATACTAGTTATGTCTGCTGTACTGTATCCCTATATTTATTTGATGACGCGAGCATCCCTTCTTACAACGCCGATTTCTTTTTACCAAACAAGTTCAATTTATGGACGTAATACATTCATGCATGTTGCCCTTCCATTAGCGCGGCCCGGTATTGTGGCCGGTTTAGCGTTAGTCCTGATGGAAACGATTTCTGATTTTGGCACCGTTGATTATTTTGCACTTGAAACGCTCACTCTAGGTGTTTTTAATGTGTGGCTTGGAATGAATAGTTTATCTGGAGCTTCCCAAATATCATCCGTATTATTTATTTTTGTTGTTATGCTTTTAACTCTTGAATATTTAGCGAGGAGGAAACAGCGTTTTCATGAAAAAAGCAGCGGTCAAAATACAATGCCAGAGGAGGAAGTTAGCCCTGCCGGCAAGTTAATTTGTATTTTGATTTGTTTAGTACCTCTAATTTTAGGGTTTATCATTCCAGTAAGTATTTTACTCAATTTTGTTTTAAAAGGTTTTGCTATAATTGATTTTGCAGAAATAATTAGTACAACATTTTCAAGTGTTTTTTTGTCGCTATCTGCATCAATATTCATAATGTTAGTTTCTGTATTGATGATAGTGGTGGCAAATTATAAATCCAGTTCAGCACAACGTATAATAATTTATCTGTCATCTTGTGGGTATGCGTTTCCTGGGACTATTTTAGCCGTTGGTATAGTCGTGTTTGTTGGATGGTTAAATGATCTTTTTTATTTTCATTTAAGCTATTGGGCTGGCGGTTTTATCATATTGATATTTGCTTATATGATAAGATTTTTAGCAGTTAGTAGTGGAGCAATACGAACCGGCATGCTCCGTGTACATCCCAATTTAATGGATGTGAGCAAAACGATGGGTGTTGGTTTTGTGACAACCTTAAGAAAAATCATCATACCTCTTATTTATATGAATATATTAATTGGGGGAATTTTAGTTTTTGTCGACATATTAAAAGAACTGCCCATCACTCTTTTATTGCGTCCATTTAATTTTGAAACACTTGCAACTTATGTTTACCAATATGCATCGGATGAAATGCTAGAAGAATCTTCTTTTGCCGCCATCATCATTATTATTGCTGGACTAGGCCCCGTTATTTTTTTAAATTCAACAATTAAAAGAATTAGCAAAAAGAAAGAAAGTGCAGCTCCTAATTATTAAGCTGGAAATACATAAATTTGTTCATCATCAATCTCGATTCCAACTGCTGTTGACTGACCGGGGATAAAGGATGCGGGCATATGACTGTGCACATGCACAATTTCATTATTATGATCCAAAACAGACAGATGAACGAAACTAAAGGATCCCATTAATTTTGATGCCATAACAGTTCCTTTGATCCCATTAACAGGTGTTTTTTCTTGGGTTAACTTAATACCTTGTGGCCTTACATGAATTACCACTTCTTTAGACTCTAAGTTATTATGAGTTTTAATCTTGCCTATGGGTGTTTGCACTTCAGCATTTTTAACCATACCTTTAAACTTATTTGTTTCACCAAAAAAACCTGCAACATAGGAATTGATAGGTTCATTGTATAATTGCCGTGGTGAGCCTGACTGAACAATTTTACCGTCTTTTTGCATAATATAAATTTTGTTTGAAATGAACATGGCCTCAAAAGGATCGTGCGTTACTATAAGAACGGATATGTTCGATTTTTGAAGCAGATGCAAAGTGTCATCTCTTACCTCTTCTTTAAGACTAAGATCCAAACTAGAAAACGGTTCATCGAGTAATAATAAATCTGGTTGAGCAATTATGGAACGTGCAAGAGCCACTCGTTGTTGCTCCCCTCCACTTAATTCGTGAGGATATTTGTGGAGTGAATTAGGTAACTTGATTATTTCGATAATTTCCTCAATGTCATGTTTTTCTTTCTTACCATTACTAATTGCAAAATTTAAATTTTCCTTCACCGTTAAGTGTGGGAACAGGGCATAGTCTTGGAATAAAAAACCTATTTTTCTCTTTTCAGTTTTAAGATGCATTGTATTAGAGCTGACAATTTCATCATTTATTATGATATCTCCCGTTGTAACTTTCTCCAAACCGGCAATTAATTTTAAAAGGGTAGTTTTACCGCAACCTGAAGGACCGAGAATACAAGCTATCTTATCTTTTTCTAATTCAAGATTAATATTTTGTAATACTTTCTGATTATTAATTGAGTGGCTTAAATTGTTTATTTTAACAGCTAACATTATGATTTGACTGCAGGATATTTAAGATTAACGGTTGGTATCCACTCCTTAAGTTTATTGATGCGATTATCAGGTGAGGGATGAGTGCTCCAAAATTCAGACGGACCTTTACCACCCATATCTTCTTTCATTCGCTCCCACACTTTATATGTTTCATCTGTGTTATACCCAGCTAAACTCATAAAAATTAATCCTAGATAATCTGCTTCCGATTCCTGACTTCGATTAAAAGGAAGTTCTAATCCAACTTGACGAAGCTGGCCATATAAATCACGTGAATATCCTGTGAGACTAGTGCCCAGCACTAATCTTTCAAAGGCATAAGTACCAGCGTCCATTAGAATTGACCTGCTTGCTCTCTCAGCAGAGTGCCGCGCTACTGCATGAGCTATTTCATGTCCCATTATAGAGGCAATCCCATCATTATTTTTTGCGATCGGAAGTATTCCTGAATAAACAGCAATTTTACCTCCTGGCATGCACCACGCGTTTTTTGTTTGACTGTCGTCGACAAGTACAAATTCCCATTGAAAGTTTGCCGTAGGATTTTCCTCCCCCACACTGTTATAGTATATGTTGATAGCATCACGAATCTTATATCCAATTGTAACAATATTATCGTATTCTGCCGTTCCTGTAATTAATTTTGTTTGCGATTTAAAATTATTGTAAGCTGGAAATGTTTTTGAATATAAAAAATCATCACTTAGAATATTAAATTGTTGCCTATTAGACATTGCTACCTCTGAACATGAAGGAAATACAAGCGCTGCCCCACAGGCGCAACTTGCGGTATAAATAAATTTTCTTCTGGATAAATTTAATAATTCTGACATTTACTATCTAAATATAAAAAAATTCTCATGAACTCAACACATCATATTCCAAAAGCAGAAATCCATGTTCATTTAGAGGCAACAATTACACCCACACTATGTCGTAAATTTGCGACACGTAATAGTATTTCTTTATCCAATGAAATTTTTGGCAGTAAATACGCATATGCGTGGACTGATTTTTATGATTTTATTAACAAATATGATCTTGTAACCTCCGTAATATGTACTCCTGAAGATTATAGAGATTTAACTTACGATTATTTAAAAGAATGTGCTGAGAACAATACTATTTATGTAGAAGCTATGATTTCTTCAACGCATGCTAAACAAAAAGGGATGACCCACCATTCTTTTTTAGAAGGTGTTCTTGAAGGAGCAAAACAGGCAGAACAGGAATTCGGCATCATTTCAAAATATATAATGAATGGTATTCGGCATTTAGGGCCTGAATCTGTTCAGGTCACAGCCGAAGAAGTGCTGCAAAATCCTCATTCAGAATTGGTCGGTTTTGGCTTAGCAGGTGATGAATTACACTTTCCTCCCAAACTTTTTATCAAAACATTTGATATGTTAAAGGAAGCTAAGTTTCCCATTACTGTACATGCGGGAGAATGGGACGGTCCAGATAATATTCGCAATGCCATATATTTACTTCATCCAACACGATTGGGTCACGGAGTGCGATCAATTGAAGATCCAAAACTAGTAGAAGAAATTAAAGAGCTCAACATTGTTTTGGAAACGTGTCCTACCAGCAATATTGCAACCAATATTTATCCTGATTATGCAAGTCATCCAGTTAAAAAATTATTTGATGCCGGAGTAAAAATAACCGTTAACTCCGATGACCCACCCTTTTTTAATGCCTCAATTGCTGGAGAATATGAAGTTATGGCTAATCTGGGATTATCTGAGAAAGAGTTGTATTCATTAACAGAAAATGCGATCAAACACTCATTCTGTGACCAAGCAATAAAAGAAAAATTAATAAAAAATTTAAATTAAGCTAGATAATTTAACCAATGGACGTCCGCCATAATGAGAAATAACCTCCGCTGCTGCTATTGATCCAAGTCTCCCGCACTCTGCCAATGATTTTTCTTTAGCCAGGCCATAGAGAAATCCTGCTGCATATTGATCTCCAGCTCCAGTCGTATCGACAACTTTATTGACTTTCTTTGCACTTACTTCAATTACTTTATCTTTATTGAGAATTAATGATCCTTTTTCAGCTAAAGTAATAATAGAAATAATATTTAATGATTTAGCGTACGCAATGCCGTCCTCTATGGACGATGATTGCGCCATTGAACATATTTCTTCTTCGTTACTAAAAAGAATGTCAACATGATTTTTAATTAATTGTTCAAAAGAATTGCGATGTCGATCAACACAAAATAAATCAGACAGGGTAAAAGCAATTTGTTGTTTATCTTTCTCACAAATATTTACCATTTTTTGCATAGCTTGTTTTGCTTTTTCATTATCCCAGAGATATCCTTCTAGGTAGGCAATTTGATGATTTTTTATTTGCTCAGGGTGAATATCTTCTGGGCCTATTAATGTTCCAGCACCGAGAAATGTACACATTGTGCGTGTTCCATCTTCTTCAACAAAAATTGTACAGCAGCCTGTTGATATATTGGGTGATGTAAATTCTAAAGGAAAGCGCAAGCCTTCACGGATCATATCTTGTTGAAGAAAAATGCCAATTTTATCCTCTTTAATTTTTCCAATAAAACTTCCTTTTCCTCCCAATGATGTAATTCCAAACATAGAGTTACCAACCGAACCTCCTCCCGCCATTTCTTTAACGGAATAGTTTTTGTGTAAATTATTTTTTAATTCTTCATCTATCAAGTTCATAGAGTTGCGGTTAATTTGATTTTTTTCAACCTCTTCTTTTGTGGAAGGAATCAAAGCATCAACCATGGCATTACCGATCCCTATCACATCTAAACGATTACTCATTATGGTGTGTTATATGTTGTTCATATAGTTTTTTCGACCATTTTTATGCCTATATCGTGGGGCTAATTGTACCAATACCACACCAATGAATATTGCTACGCATCCTATAATTTTATTTAAATCAAGAGTTTGGGATAAGATTAACCATGCGGCAATCGTTCCAAATACTGATTCCATGGATAATATTATAGCAGCGGGCGCAGGATGCGCCTTACTTTGAGCTATAATTTGTAGCGTGTATCCTATGCCTGCAGAAAATACTCCAGTATAAATAATCTCGAACCATTCTAGCTGTATGTTGGCTAGGATAGGGTTTTCAAATAATAAGGCTATGATAAGTGAACAACCAAAAACAATAAAATATTGTATAAACCCAAAACTAAAAGGACTGTAAAATTGTTTCATAAATATATCGACGAGAATAATATGAACAGCAAAGAAAAAAGCAGCAATAAACAATAAACTATCCGATTGTTGTATATCCCATGCTTGATTTGAAGATAATAAATATGATCCATACAGACAAAGCACTACTGCGACCCATACTATCCAGGTTAATCGTGACTTAAAAATAAAACGAGAGATTAAACTAACAAAAGGGACATACAAAGTGCTGAGAAAAGATGCGTTAGACACTTGTGATTTCAGTAAAGAGTATTGTTGCAAACCCATTCCCATGAACAAAGCAAATCCAGTAAAGAGTGAAAGCAGTAATAAATTTTTATTATAAATAATTTTGGTTACATTATTTTTTTCCCATATGATGGCTAAAGGCAGAACAGCTATCATGGCAAAGAAAAACCGCGCAAAGCTAAAAGTAAAAGGACCAATGTGACCCATGCCAGTCGTTTGACTGACAAACGCAGTTCCCCAAATAAGCGAGGCAATCAACATTAATACATTGGCCTTCATGTGGCTCATATAATTAACTTTTTGTTTTAGTTTTGAATTTTATTAGCTTTGTCTTGATTGATCCACCATGATTCAATGACGATACCATAAAGCGGAATCTCTTCTGGATATTCTAAAAAATTCCAGTAGGCTATACGGTCTGTATCGCTATGATACAAGGGAATAACATAATGACCCCACAACAAAACACGGTCCAAAGCATGTATTGTTGTTGTTAGTTCTTCGCGTGTTTTGGCTCCGATAAGTTTTTCAATCAAGTAGTCAACAACAGGACTATCTACACCGACATAGTTTTTGCTCCCATCTTTTTTGCCAACTTCCGATCCCCAATAAAATTGTTGTTCATTGCCAGGACTCAGACTAACATTCCACGACGCCTTGATCATATCAAAATCATAATTTAACATTCTTGCCTGGTATTGTGATGAGTCAACAGTGCGTACGGACATTTCAATACCTAATACTTCCAATGTTTTTTGGAAAGCAAGCGCAATTCGTTCCACCGATGGGCTCACAATCAGAAACTCAAAAGCAAAAACCTTCCCTTCTTTCATTAGCTTACCATCTTCAACAAACCAACCTTCTTCTTCTAATATTTTCTTTGCTGTCCGTAGATTTTCCCGAGGCATACCTGATCCATCCGATACAGGCGGGGTGAAAGTAGTTGTAAAAATTTCTTCAGGTAATTGATCTTTCCATGGATTAAGTAAAGTTAACTCATCTTTCGACGGTAACCCTGATGACGCAAGTGGTGAATTATCAAAATAACTGTCTGTTCGAGTATACGCGTCATTGTATAAAGTTTTGTTTATCCATTCGTGATCATAGGCATAACTTAAAGCTAATCTTACACGAGGATTGCTAAAAATATCTTTGCGTGAATTCATCACAAGAGCATTCATTCCCGTGGGACGATCGTTTTTCATTTCTTGCAAAACAACATCACCGGTTTCAACTGCAGTAAAATCATAGTTTGTTTGCCACCGCTGCGCATTGTACTCTCTGCGATAGTCATAGTCCCCTACCTTAAAGGCTTCGAGTAAAACAGTGGAATCTTTGTAATAATCATAAACTAGGCGGTCAAAATTATATTGTCCCTTGTTAACCAATAAGTCTTGAGCCCAATAATCCTCCACTTTTTTATATACAATCTGACGACCAGGATCTAGACTTTCAATGCTGTACGGACCACTTCCAATGGGTATAGTAAGAAACGTTTTTGTTACATCAATGCTTTCATAATATTTTTTTGGTATGATTGGTAAAAATCCAGCAACAATAAGGGGCAATTCCTTATCTTCATTGTTAACAAAAATCATCTTGATGCCATTATCATTAACCATCTGTGTCTCAACAACCTTGCCATATGTTTTTTTCTGGTTTGGCGTTCCTTTGGTTTGAAAAGTTTCCAGACTAAATAAAACATCTTCACGCGTTATGGGTGAACCGTCATGAAAACGCGCATCTGGATTAATGTAAAAAGTAATGAAAGAACGATCAACCGGCATTTCCACAAATTCAGCAATTAATCCGTACATTGTAAACGCCTCATCCCACACACGTCGCATCAAGGTATCGTTAATGTATCCAAGACCGGCAGCCCTTGATCCCTTGAATGCTATCCGGTTTAAATTGTCAAATGATCCATAGGATCCAAAGCGTATCGTTCCGCCTTTAGGAGCATCCGGATTAACATACGGCAAATGTGTGAAAGTACTGTCATATTTTGGCAGCCCATGCATCGCTAATCCATGCATTTTTTCAGCCACAACCTGATGCGAGGAAAAAATTACAAAAAAAAGAAAAAAAATCTTTATCTTAAATAAATTCATTTTTTCTATACTATCAATAGTTATTGGTAATTTGAAGAAACTTTATGTTAATCTGTAAATTATTATAATAAAAACTATATTTATGATTTATGGCTAAAATATTAAATTCAGAAATAACTCCTTATCCATTATACTTGAATAGACGGAAGTTTATTAAATCTGCCGTTGCAGTTCCCTTTGTCTCTTCCTTGTCTTTCAGTGGGAATGCATCTCATTTAGATAATTCACACACTTATAATCAACAGTTAGAAGAAAATGAGGAGCTAAATACGTATGAAGAAATTACTTCGTATAATAACTTTTATGAGTTTGGGATGGGCAAATCAGATCCCATGGAAAATTCGGAAAAATTTCAACCACAACCCTGGTCGATTAAAGTTGAAGGTTTGGTCAACAGAGCTTTTACAATAAATTTAGAAGATCTCCTCAATAAAGTCACAATTGAAGACCGCGTATATCGCTTACGTTGTGTAGAAGCGTGGTCAATGGTTATCCCATGGCAGGGATTTCCTCTAGCGAATATAATTGATATGGCTGACCCACTCAGCGATGCAAAGTTTATTCAATTTGAAACTGTTTTTCGTCCAGAAGAAATGCCTGGTCAACGAAAACGTTTTTTACCTTGGCCATACGTAGAGGGATTACGCATGGATGAAGCAATGCATCCTTTAACAATACTGTCAACGGGTTTGTATGGACACGATTTATTAAATCAAAATGGCGCTCCACTGCGTTTGGTTGTCCCATGGAAGTACGGATTTAAATCGATCAAATCTATTGTTGCTATTCGTTTTGTTAACAAACAGCCTGATGCAACATGGTCTATGGTTGCACCTAGTGAATATGGATTTTATTCCAATGTTAATAATAACGTCCATCATCCTCGTTGGAGCCAGGGAACTGAAAGACGTATTGGAGAATTTATGCGTCGTCCCACTTTAATGTTTAATGGATATGAAGAAGAAGTGGCGTACTTATACGAAGGAATGGATTTAAATATTTTTTATTAAATAGATGCTTTCCACAAAACTGATTAACAGAACCAAGCCAGCTATTTTAATGCTATTAATTTTACCCAGCCTTCTTTGGGTTGGCATGTTCATTAATGGCACCTTGGGCATTAACCCCATTCAAGTTTTAATGGATAAGTTGGGAGAAATGGCACTTCGCTTAATAATATTAACTTTACTTGTTTCTTCTTTATCACAGATTAAATACCTACGATCATTACAAAATTTACGCCGATTGATCGGACTCACTGCATTTTATTATGTGCTCCTGCATTTAATGACATATGTTTTTCTTGATCATTTTTTCAATTTTTCTTTTATTGTGCAAGATATAGTTAAAAGACCATTTATTACATTTGGCTTTTTTAGCTTTGTATTGCTTTTACCGCTTGTTTCAACATCAACAAACAGAATGGTAAAAACACTAACCTTTAAGGTATGGAAAAAAATTCATTACTTAATTTATGTTGGAGTATTATTGGGCGCCCTTCATTTTTATTTATTAACAAAAGCGGATAAAACAGAGCCGCTAATCTACCTAGTTATTATTGGAACGCTTTTGTTGTGGAGGGTTGTTAAATATATTCTTACTCGTCGAGCGGTTCAGCCTTAGGGTTGAGTTCCATTCCGGCCGGTGAAATGTTGCGGGGCAGTGGCACATATTGTGATTCAACATCTGATGGTTTAGTTCTTTTCCCCATTCGGTATAGTCCAAATAAACCTAACAACCCATGTACAATGAAGAGAAATACAAAAAATCCATCAGCACCCAATGCTTTCATAGATATTGAGGCTAGTATAGGACCGCAAATGGCACCAATACCGATAAGAATTGCAATAGCAGAGCTAGCGGGAACGATTTCATGGGGCTGTATAAAATCATTGGTGTGTGCGACAACTAATGAGTGCATCGGCAGGCTCATGCCGGAATAAATAGCTAATAATATAAAGAATATGATTAAAGAAAAGTAGGATGAGGCTACAATAAATATGGAAAGACCTGCGGCAATAAACGTTACGCTGGTGAGTATAATTCGGCGATCGATGCGATCCGAGAAATAACCAACAGGCCACTGGAACAAAGCTCCAAAGGTGGTAACAATAAACATAAAAAATGAAATTTCAAATAATGACAATTCTTTAGCGGTTGCATAAACCGCACCATATCCAAATATTACGCTATGGGCTAATCCAGTAAAAATGGCCCCAAAAAAACCAAGCGGCGAAATCGCATACAATTCAACGAACGTAAACCGCTTTGTTGGAGAGATGCTTGGTGCCTCTGAAACAGATAACAGGATAGGAAGCAGAGCAAAAGATAAAAGAATGGAAATTAAAATAAACAAATCAACTTTTGCCGGATCACTTAAATTTAATAAACATAATAATCATGTAAATGGACAGCATTTGTCCGCGGGTTTTATTGGTGGATTTATCGTTAATCCAACTTTCCATAATGATATAAATTCCCGACAAACTAATACCTGTTAAAACGCGAATAAAAAACCATGAAAAAGGATCAAGGAAAACAGAGTGCAGAAGAATGGAGATAGAAGCTAGGGAAGCTAGTGCTGCAAATACCCTGATGTGGCCAACTCGTCCTAACAGAACAGGAATGATAATTGAGCCGAAGAGGAATCCAACATAGTACCCAGCCACAATAATACCTATTGTAATATAACTAAAGCCTTCAAGAATTGCCCGTACCCCAAGGAGTGTTCCTTGCAGACCATGTGCCAAACAAATGATGGCAAAACCAAAAAAAAGAGCCCAGGTTTTAGTGAAAAAAGTAAACATTATGAGTGAAAGATAAAAAAAAGTTAGTTGTAAAAATTAAAATTGTTCTTCACCCTCTTCAGTTGGTTTAATGCCAACATCTGTAGCGGGATCAATATCTGATTCATCTTCCAGAAGAACTGTGTCATCTTCCACTTGATCCTCGTTATTATCCAAATCCAAATTCTCGATATCCAACTCATCTTCCTTTTCTTTTGGTTTCGGTGGAATGGGGTTAGTCAAGGGAGCGGCGTTCATACTTCCTGGTTTTCGACCTCGTCTTGGTCTGGACATGGTGGTTACTTCAATTTCTTTGCCACATTCAGGGCATTCCAATTCTGTTTTTCCTAAGTCGTAGTATTGCTTACTACACATTGGGCAAATTCGTTTTAAACCCCAGGCTTCTTTGTACATAATTTTTACTCTTGATCTCTTATATAAGTTTTACCACAGTAACTACAAATGATTTTTTTGGTTTCATCAAAGGTGTAGTAAACTGCGGGGTGTCCTAAACCATCTTGACCACCATCGCAACAAATAGTTTCAGTGTGAGGATCAATCTTTACAACTTCATTTTCCATTTCCATGGCTATAGAAAATTTTGTATTTGATGTCTAGATTTTTTCTAAAATTTGACGTGCCTCAATAATATTTTGCTGCCAATACTTCTCATAGCGGGAAGGAAGTTCAAAATTCAGATTAATATTTTCGGGAAATTCGAGACTTTCAAACACCTTAGCAAAAGGAATGTCACCCCATCCCAAAGGTAAGTGTAAATCACCAAATCCATAGGATGACGCTTCGGATTCCATATAAGTCCACATTTGCTGCAAGATTCCAAAAGAATCATGCATATGAATATGTTCGGCAAGTGGGCCCATATGTTTTACTTCATCAATAAAGTGAGCATTGCGGTAAGTACAGTTGATGTAGGCATGAGAAATATCCAGGCAACATTTAATGTTAGGATGATTAATTTTTTTTAACTGCGCGCCAATCTCACTTGGCATCGGAGCATAATTTTTAACAGTAAAAGGAAAAAGATTTTCGATGGCAAGAACAACACCGTGCCTTTTGGCATATTCCCCCATTTCTGCATAACAGTCACTTTGTCTTGTGAGCAAATCATTATATGCTGTTTGATCATCAAAGATTGTATTGGTTGTTTGACCAAAGTGTGTGACTAGATGGGTGGCTCCTATGGCACCACTCACTTCAATATCCTTTTTTAATATTTCCTTATGATCATCAAAATATTCACTATCCAATAAATTGACACTTAACTCTCCGTGCACTGTTTTTGCGATATCCTTGTTATCTAAAATATTTATTAAAATATCTAATTCGGATGAAATAATCTTTTTTCCACAGATAATGTCTGTTTCATAAAGACGTATCTCCACTGAATCGATACCTAAAGATTTAAAATGATCAATTTGGGAAGCAAGTGATGCTATGTTCCCATTTGTGCACTCTGCAGTCAAACCAACTTTTTTCATACGGTTAAGAGTAGTATAGGTTTACAATTGAAAATACACAATTGAAATACCCACCATCACCAATGCGGCGGGAACTATTCTATTTTTAGCTTCTTTTTCTTGCAAAATAAAAAAGCCCAATAAAGTCGCAATAACAATGCTTGTTTCACGAATTGAGGAAACATAAGCAATTTCCAAATGCTGCATCGACCATACAACAATACCGTAGCTCAGGATTGCCAGACAGCCAGCCAGAGTTCCCCATGCCAGTAAACTTCGATCAATTTTGATCAGCGCCTTACTTTTTGAGAGAAGGGCAATTAACAAAACCGGAATACCATTCAACAATAACATCCAAAACAAATAACTATAGGCATTTTCACTTTTGCGAATTCCTATACCATCAATCAATGTGTAAGCTGTAATTAGTACGGCGGTAGATGTCGCTAAAATGAAGGCAATTCTATTAAATTGGTGTATCTTAGAATAAGAAATTAAAAAGAGTCCAAAACAGACGATTAGTATCCCGACAAAACCAAGCAAACTTATATTATCAGATAGGTACAAAATACTAATAAGGGCAATCATTAATGAAGATCCCCCTCTGGCTATAGGGTATACAAAAGACAAATCGCCATACTTATAAGAATACAATACATTCATTCTATAAAGGCCATGCAGGATCACGGTTGCAATAATGAAATACCAAATTTCAAGAGGAGGAAAAGGAACAAAAAATATCAAAGGGGTAAAAAAAACAATTTCAATAACGCTTGTTAACCCCATGATTCCAAGGGGGTTGTTGTGTGATTTAATTATTGAACTCCATCCAGCATGGCAGAGGGCAGCGCAGAGAAGTAAAAAAAATACAACTGACGTGTTCAAAGTATTAATTTGTAAGTTTTTTAATAGTTAAGATACAAAATTTATGGTTTTTCTCCTTTAGCTAAGCGCTGGTTTATATCCTCGATCACAGGCTCAATATCTGCAATGCTTTCTATCACATAATGTGCTCCTGCTTTTTCAAGCAAGTCGTGTGTTTTTTCTACTCGTTTTACAATTTCATCATCCGAAAGTTTTTCCCCATCCTCCGGAGTATCAACGTCCATATAGTTTGAATACCGCGTTACACCAACTCCCCAACAACCAGCATTTACAGCTTCCCCAACACCAGAAATTGTATCGTCAACTTTAACGACTGAGTGAATCGGAGTGATATTCAACATATCCAAATTTTTAAAAACCATGTGAGGGGAAGGACGTGCTCCATTAATCACCTCATCTCCGGCAACGGAAGCATCAGGTTTGTAACCTTGTTTGGCCGCATCTTCTTCAAGTATGTCAACCATCGGACGAATAAAACCTGTTGTGCTACCGATTTTGATGCCTTGATTTTGCAAGCGTTGAGTAACTTCTGCCACTCCAGGAAGGAGAGTTGTATATTTTCTCAAACAGTCAAGTTGCAAAGGGACGAAATCTGCAAACATTCGATCAACATCACTTTGATCAGGATATTTACCATGAACACCTTTCCATCGTTCTTTGATTGTATCAACTTCTGTTAGGGCCTTAATATGAAGATCTTTTCGCAAGCCCATAGGGCCCCGTGCTTCAGGCATAGAAATTTCAACATTTTGACGTTTAAAAACTTCAACAAAAACGGTCGCTGGAGCAACAACATAGGCATCGGCTGTCGTTCCACTCCAGTCAAGAATGAGTGCCTGAACTTTTCCTCGATATCTTTTTTCCTCAACATACTTGTTCATTAATTTTCTCCTTAAATAAATTAGCCACCTTTATACATAATAAAAAATTAAATTAAATTAATAAAGACTGCGACAAATTCCGTTTCATCTACTGATCTTATTATCTCTATTTATTAATATATCAATAACTTTTTCTTTTGTAATTATACCAACTTCTTTATTTTCATCATTCACTACTAAAGCATTTTTATTGTTATCAATTAAATCAGCTGCAAAACTTTCAACCACAGATTTTTCATTGATCTTTATATAATTATTTGTTTTGTTGCTAATTTTTTCCATTATTGAACTTGCAGTTAAAACTTTTGATCGAAGAATATCGTTTGTAAATTCTTTAACGTAATTTGTTGCAGGATTAATAACTAATTGTTCAGGAGTTCCTACTTGAATTATTAAACCATCTTTCATAATTGCTATACGATCTGCAAGTTTAATAGCTTCATCAAAATCATGCGTTATAAAGATAATAGTTTTGTGGAGAAGATTTTGAAGTCTTAAAAATTCGTCTTGCATTTCTTTTCGTATTAAAGGGTCAAGTGCAGAAAATGGTTCATCTAAAAACCACACTTCTGGATCAACTGCTAATGATCTTGCTATTCCAACTCTTTGCTGTTGCCCCCCTGATAGTTCTTTAGGGAAATAATTTTCTCTACCTTTTAAACCTACCAATTCAATTACTTTTAAGGCTTTCTTTTTAATTTCATCTTTTTTAGAACCTTGAATTTCAAGAGGAAACATAACATTACCAAAAACAGTCATATGAGGCAAAAGAGCAAAATTTTGAAAAACCATTCCCATTTTATGTCGACGCAGATCAATTAATTCTTTATCAGACATTTTTCTTAAGTCAGAATTTTCAAAATATATTTGGCCATGAGTAGATTCTATTAATCTTGATAAACACCTTACAAGCGTTGATTTGCCTGAACCTGATAAACCCATTATAACAAAGATCTCACCCTCTAATATTTCTATATTTGCATTTTGCACTGCTCCTATAATATTAAATTCCTTTAAATCAGCCTCACTTGGATTATAATTTTTATTTTTTAAAAACTCTTCAGGCTTATTGCCAAATAACTTCCACAAATTTTTACATGAAAACTTTATCTTATTTTCTTCAATATTTACCATTGTAATAAATTAATATTTATAAGCTAAAACCCACTAGTGCACTCACTTTTTTGCACTTAAAGTGAAAAAATTCAAGTAAATATTGATTAATGTTATTTGTAGTGTTTACTATTTATTATAATTAAGTTTTTTTAACTTATTAAATCGGGAGGTATAATGAAAAAAACAATCAATAATTTTTTAAAGTCATATTTAATCATCTCTCTTTTATTTTTTTCTTTTTTAGTGGGATCAATTGCTAAAGCAGCAACTCCTGAATCAAAAGATACAATAAAAGTTGTTATTATGGGATATTCAGGTGACAATATAATTATGCAAATTTACGGAGAATTAATTTCAAAACTTGGATACAACATTGAATATACTCCAGCAGATTATATAGGACAATTTGCTGGTTTAAAATCTGGTGATTTGCATATTGGTTCTCCAGGTTGGGATACAACTGCAAAAGATGTAATGGCTGATGCTTGGGGAAGCGGTACTGTTTTAAATATGGGAAACATAGGAATATCGGTTTTTGAAGATTGGTGGTATCCACTTTATGTTAAAGATAAATGTCCTGGACTACCAAATTGGGAAGCACTACTTGACGCAGAATGTGCAAAATCTTTAAGTACTGCCGAAACTTCTCCCAAAGGAAGATTTTTAGAAGGTCCGATTGAATGGGGAGGCACAGGTAATTTAAGAATTGAAGCACTAGGATTGCCACTTGAAGTAATTAATGCTGGAAGTGATGCAGCACTAGGTGCTGATATAGTTGCTGCAGTTAAAAGAAAACAACCCATTATAGCTTGGACTTGGCAACCATATTGGTTACCTGCAATGTACCCAGGAGAGTTTGTTGCTTGGCCAGAGTATGGTGATGGGTGTTATGATGACGCATCATGGGGGCCAAATCCAGACAAAACTCATGATTGTGGTAACCCAACAGGTTATATGTGGAAGTCAGCATGGGCTGGTGGCGAAAGCATTTGGCCAAAAGCATATGACGTTTGGAAAAAATTTACATTAGATGAAAAAACAATGGGCGATCTAGTTTATAAAAGTGATATTGATGGTATTGATACTATGGATGTTGCTAAAGATTGGATTGCTGAAAATGAATCAATCTGGGGTGAATGGCTTAAATAATTTAGTTTCTTTAAACTAGGGCATCCTATGCCCTAGTTTTACATCATTGATCAAAAATGAAAGTATTAGAAATTAGCACAAGGAATAATTTTTTTTTCCTGTCATTGATTCTTATTTTTTTTTTATATTTTTTTTCAAATTCTTTTTTTAGTTGGATAATAGAATTTCCAGATTTACTTAAAATTCCCATAGCAAAATATATAACCATTTTTGTTAAATGGTTAATTGAAGATGCTGATTTTGGATTATTTACATTTAAACAATTAACAAGAGCAATAGGATCGCTTTTAGATGCACCTTCTCTTTTTCTTAAAGGATTTCTTGCTAATGGTTTTGAATTTGAAATGGCTAATGGTGACATATTGTATATTCCCCCACTATCATGGATGTCAGTAATTTTTATTTTTGTTACAACTGCAATTTGGCTTAAAGATTATACTTTAGCTTTTTTTATTGCTATTTCATTATTATATGTAGCTTTTTTTGATTTATGGGAAAGTACTATGACAACTTTTTCTTCAATTATTGTAGCAGTAATTATTGGAATCATAATTGGCACCATACTTGGAATAATTTCTTACAAATCAAGGAATATTAATAGCATATTAACGCCAATTTTTGATTTTATGCAAACTATGCCTGTATTTGCATATTTAGTTCCTGCACTAATGCTATTTGGATATGGTCCCGCAGCTGCATTAATTGTAACTTTAATTTATGCCATGCCTCCCATGGCAAGAATAACAAAAAATGCCCTAGATCAAGTTGATAGTGAAGTTGTTGAGTTAGGAAAAATGGTTGGATGTTCCACACTACAAATGCTTTATCGTGTTTTACTCCCGTCTATTCGTCCAAGAATGATGTTAGGAGTTAACCAAGTAATAATGTTAACCTTAAATATGGTTATTATTGCTTCAATGATAGGAGCTGGAGGATTAGGTTATGATGTATGGCAATCTTTAAAGCAGTTAAGAATTGGTCAAGGTTTTGAAGCTGGAATCGCTATCACTTTAGTTGCTATTATTTTAGATAGATTAAGTCAAAAAATAGCAGAACAACGTCCAGTTTATCGTGAGCAAAAAACTAATTTTTTTAAAAAAAATATTTATTTAATAACAATTTTTATATTTATTACTATCACTTGGGCATGTGGAAACTGGTTTTCTTTTTTTTATGACATACCAGAAAATCTAATAGTTTCATCAGGACGTTTTTGGGATGGAATAATTGATTATATTAACATTAATTACCATGGTCCAATTCGATTAGTCCGTGATTTTTTTTATATATATTTATTAAAACCTTTTAAAATTTTTATGATATCAGTTCCATGGTTTGTAGTTGTATTATTAGTTTTTACTATAGGATTAAGAATTCAAGGTTTAGCTTTGGGCATAAAATGTTCAATGCTTGTTTTGTTCATTGCAATGAGTGGCTTTTGGGAAAAAGCAATGATTACTGTTTATTTAATTGGTATTTGTGTTCTATTAGCAAATTTAATTGGTATTCCAATAGGTATTATTGCATCTCAAAATGACCGTGTTCACAAAGTTACTCAAGTTATAATTGATACATTTCAAACACTGCCGGCTTTTGTATATTTGATTCCAGTTATTATGATTTTCAGTGTGGGAGATTTTTCAGCAATGATAGCAGTTGTTTTATATGCTATTGTTCCTGCAATTAGATATACAGATAATGGCATAAGACAAATTCCAACAAGTTATTTAGATGCAGCTGTATCAGTTGGTTGTACAAAATTTCAAATTTTAAGACGTGTTCAATTACCCCTTTCTCTCCCTGATATAATGCTAGGAGTTAATCAAACATTAATGATGGGGTTAAGCATGTTAGTAATAACAGCTTTAGTTGGTACGAGGGACTTAGGGCAAGAAACTTTAATAGCTTTATCCAAAGTTGATCCAGGAAGAGGAATAACAGCAGGTATTTGCGTTGCCTTTATAGCTATCGTTGTAGATAGATTGATCAATGCATGGTCTCAAAAGAGAAAAAAGGAGCTAGGTTTAATGAATAATGTCTAAAACTAATAAAAACATGCCAAAAATTATTGTTATTGGTGGAGGAGCGACTGGATGTGGAGTTGCTCGAGATTTAGTTCTAAGAGGATATCAAACAACATTAATAGAATTTGGAGATTTAGGTTCTGGCACTACTTCCAGATTCCATGGCATGCTTCAAAGTGGTGCAAGATATGTAGTGTCTGACACTCCTTATGCTGCTGAATGTTTTAGAGAAAGAGAAACCATAAGTAAGATTGCGCCTGAAGCAGTTGAATTAATTGGAGGGCTGTTTATCAGTTTGCCGAATGATCCTGAAGATTATCCTGAAAAATTTATTAAATGCTGTGAAATTGCAAAAATACCTTGTCAAGAAATTCAAATTGATGAGGTTTTAAAAAAAGAGAAAGAGTTAAGTAATAATATTCTTAGAGCATTTCAAGTTCCGGATGCTATTATAAATTCTTGGCAACTAGTTAATTTACTTGCTAAAGATATTAAAGCCAATGGCGGTGAAGTCCTTACTAATCATAAAGTTGTGTCAATAAAACAACACAATAATTTAGTAAAGTCAGTTGAAGTAATAGAAAAGAATGGTTTTAAAAAAATACTAGAGTGTGATTGTATAATTAACGCTTCAGGTCCGTGGTCTGGCAAAATTGCAAAATTAGTTGATCAAGAGGTTGAGTTACAACTTACAAAAGGATCTGTTATGGTTTTTTCACATCGAATAGTTAGTCAAGCAATAAATAGGTGTAGGATTCCTTCTAGTAATGACATTATGTGTCCTTCTGGAACTGTTTGTCTTTGGGGCACAACTTCAGAAATAGTTAATGATCCAGACACAACTAAAATTCGTCCTGAGGAAATTCAAGAACTTTTAATAGGCGCTGAAGAATTGTTTCCCAAAATAAAAAACTATAGATCTTTTCGAGCTTGGGCAGGTGTTAGACCTTTGGTTAAACCAAAAAACTTTGATAAAAATATACCCCTTCCTAGAAGTCACTCGGTTATTGATCATAGTGAAAATGGGTTAAAGAATTTTTTAACTGTATGCGGTGGCTCTTTAACAACGCATAGATCTATGGCAGAAGATGTCGTTAATAAACTCGGAAACAAGTTAGGCATTAATATTCCTTGCTCCACTGATACAATACCAATATCAAATTCAAAAAATGCCAATTGGATTCCTTCATCATATTTTCAAAAAATTGAAAATCAAAAAAATTTTAATGATGTAGTATGCGAGTGCGAAGCTATTACAAAAACTGACATTGAAGAAATAATGAAAAATGAAAATTTGTCTGATTTTCATGATATAAGAAGAAGAATTAGAGTTGGTTTTGGCCCTTGCCAAGGAACATTTTGCAATAGTCGCTTAGCAGAAATAGTTGTTAATCATAAAATTGATATTGATATTAAAAAATCCATATTAAATTTTTGGTCCGAAAGACTTAAGGGATCAATACGCACATCTTACGGAGATCAAGCAAAACAAATTTTACTGAGTGATTATATTCATCAAGAAAATTTTGGATTAAGATTAACTGAAGAAAATTCAGAGAAAGACGATATTAGAGCGTGAATACTGATGTCATAATAGTTGGTGCAGAACTTGATGCCTTTATTGCTTCAATTCGCTTACAAGAACTAGGTTATACGTCAAGAGTCCTTGCCAATGGCCAAGGCTCATATCTATATTCCTCTGGCAATATTAAGGTATTAGATTTTAAAGAAAATAATAATTCAGATAACAAAACCTTTCCTTTTTTTATAGAAGGCCTTCCTAGTGCACATCCCTATAAACTAATTGGAAAAGATAATGTTAAACAAGCAATTGAATGGTTTTTTAATCACCAAATAAGCAATAAATTAAGATACGAATATTTTGAGACAAACACATTCACTATTTCTCCAATTGGTTTGAAAATTCCTAGTTATGGATTATATTTTAATCAAATTAATTTTGAAAATATTTATAATAAAGATATCACAATAATTAAATTTCAAAATCAGAAAGATTTTCATGCTGAACTAATAGCGCAATCCATAAAGCAGTATGTAAATACGATTGAAATATTAAATGTTGTTCAACCAGATACAAATCAACATTCTGACAGTTCTTCATTAGCTATATCATTTGATAATTTATCTAGTCCTGATAATTATTTTTTTAATATTAATAAAAAAATTAATAAAAAAACATCCGTTGTAATATTTCCAGCAGTATTAGGATTAAATAAGTATATGGAAATAATTAGATGTGCTGAAAAAACTTTCTCAAAAAAATGTTTTGAAGCTCCTACTTTGCCTCCTTCAATACCAGGCATAAGATTAAATAAAATACTTGAGAGGGAAGTATTGAAAAAAAATTATATTCACAGAGGCTCCCATATTTTGAAGGCAAATATAGAAAATAATAAATGTCTTTCTGTAGTTGATAATTTTAAAAGAATTATCAAGGCCAGAGCATTTATTTTTGCTAATGGTGGCATTTTAATGGGAGGCATTAAAGTTAAGAGCAATGGTGAAATCGTAGAAGAAATCTTTGATTCAAAAATCCAAAATAACAATCACACTAAGTGTGAAAAAAGTTATGAAACTTTAAATGCACTACAGACCTCAGGTGTACTAACAGACAATAAATTGAAACCTATTAGCAATTCTAATAATCAATTGGAAAATGTATTTTTTACAGGAAGAAATTTATCAAATTGGAATCCATCTCTTGAATTATCTGGCGAAGGGGTTTCAATAGCTTCTGGCTGGTATTCAGCAAATAATATTTCTTCCTATCTTCATGATTAAATGAAAAATATTTATTTTAAATGATTATTAATTCATACCAACCAACGTCAGAAGACATACTAAAATCAATGGATAATTGTACAAAATGCGGTATTTGTAATTCATATTGTCCTGTTTCTAATGTTACTAATCAATTTCCCGGTCCAAAATATTCAGGTCCACAAACCCAAAGATTCCGTTCACTGGAAGACTTAGTAGAAATATCTCCTGAACTATGTAATGGCTGCGGTGTCTGTACGAGTGTCTGTCCAAATGAAGTTGCAATTACTGATATTATTACCCATGCTAAGTCAAATTTAAATAATAAAAATAAAAAGATATCTTTTGTTCAAACATTACTAAATAGACCCGATACTATTGGAAAGTTAGGAAACATTTTTCCAGCTTTATCAAATTTTATACTTCATAATAGTTTTTTTCGTTATTTTGCTAGTCAATTTTTTCATTTGGATTCTAATGCCCCACTACCTAATTTTCATGGAAAAAAATTTAAGAAGTTTTTAGAAAAAATAAAAATAGATTCAAATAAAAAAAACATTATATATTTTTCTGGTTGTGCTGTTGATAATTATGATTCAGAGGTAGGAATAGCTGTAATTAAACTCATGAGTTATTTAGGTTATAATGTAATTGCCAATACAGACTTGTGTTGTTCGTTGCCAATGCTATCTTCAGGAGAATGGGATGCAGCAATCAATAGGTCAAAAAAATTAATCAAGTCACTCAGTAGATCATTAGATCTTGCAGAAATTATTATTTCAACTTCTACAAGTTGTAGCCTAACAATCAAAAAAAAATATTCTGCATATTTAAATTTTACTGATCCAAAAAGTGCTCAAATATCTCAATCAACAAAAGATATTTGCGAATATATTTTAGAGAAACACACAGATCTTCTAGCAAAGAGGATGAAACCAATAGATAAAAAAATTTTTTATCATGGACCTTGTCAATTGCGAAGTCATGGAATTGGTCAACCGGCTGTTGAATTATTAAGATTAATACCTAAAATTTCTCTATCTCTTTCAGAAGCTGACTGTTGTGGCATTGGAGGAACATATGGTTATGTAAAAGGAAGAAATGAAATTTCTGAATTAATAGGAAGATCTTTAAGTGAACAAATTAAATTTCATAAACCCGATGTTATTTTATGTGATAGTGAAACATGCAGATGGAACATTGAAAAAAACTCTGGTATCAAAACGTTACACCCAATTCAAATAATATTAGAATCCTTAAATGTTTAAAAAAAATTACTTTCTCATATTTAGATGGAAACATTAAAATAAAGGTAAGACTTGAATTCTTTGAGAAGATCAATGCTTACACGTGCATGAACCTTTCCTTGCTTTCCTTTAAATGTTGCTCTTCCTTTTGTGGGGAATACGCCTTCGTGCCATATGTTGGGATGAATATATAATCCTTGAGATCCATCAAAATAAAATGCCTTAAAGTTATCTGGTTGAATATCATCCCCTGGAAGAGCTAAGGGAGAAATAAATGGTTTATTGTCTTTAGGAAAAAACAATTGGCCTCCATCTGGATGGTAATTTACGTGCCAAATATATATCTGTTTAGGGTCTTCAGTAGTTAAATTATTGCTAGAATCGTCTGGGTCAGAGCTATAGCCAAGCAAGTATCTTCCGTCTTTGTCGTATTCACTTTTGTGTTCAACAGCATTATTTTTGCCATACAAAATATTTTTTTCCCACCATGTTTCAAATGGACCTTCAGTTGTCCCGCCTTCATTACCAGTGCCTTCTTCAATATTCCTCCATCCCTGTTTAGGCCATGTTACAATTTCAATTTCGCATTGATCAAAATTATTAACTAAATAACCATACTCCTTAAGATTTTGGTCCGTTGCTTCAATGAGTGGAATTTCAATTTTATTATTAGGAGGCATAAACTTTAATTTATTTGTATTTTTAATTCCTTGATGGTTTCTTTAATAGCTTGAAGAACATTATGCATGTCATTTGATGTTAAATTCCCAATGCATCCAATTCGAAATGTATTAGCAACTGTCAATTTTCCTGGATAAATTAAAAACCCTTTTTCACTTAAAGCATCATAGAATTGATCAAATTTAAAATTTGCATTTTGAGGTTGCATGAATGTAATAATTATAGGAGCCTGAAGGTCATCAGATAATAGTTGTTGAAAGCCTATTTCTTTCATACCATTACATATAATTTTGCAGTTATTGGAGTATCTTTTAAGTCGACCAACTATACCCCCTTCTTTTTTATGTTCTTGAATTGCCTGATGAAAAGCTGCAAGCACATGCGTGGGAGGTGTAAATCTCCACTGCATATTTTTCTCCATTGCTTGCCATTGATCAAATAAATCTAAACTAAGTGAGTGACAATTTCCTTTAGCATTTTTAATTACTTCATTTTTTACTAAAATAAAACCAACGCCTGGAACTCCTTCTAAACACTTATTAGAAGATGCAGCTACAGC
>JYMV01047555.1_pt1 | contig 30257 bp, 23 predicted proteins | sample 338911 | NCBI WGS metagenome assembly JYMV01 (sample SAMN03354496, study PRJNA234377) | hydrothermal vent metagenome | biome: Deep sea; feature: Hydrothermal plumes at the Eastern Lau Spreading Center, Western Pacific Ocean; material: Seawater | place: Tonga | collected 2009 | depth 2000 m m
TGGTTGGCTCTTGGCCGGGAGATGTCTGGAGAGCCGGTGACGTAAAAAATGCTATAGAAGTTTTGATGAAATTATAAAATCATTCAGAACGAACCGCTGAAATCGGGGAGTGAAGAATCTTCTCGGGTAACTGAAATAATGATTCGGTCTAATTCAATGTAGATTCTTTGCTTTGCTCTGAATGACTCTGTTCCAAAAAAAGCCCCTACAATTGTAAGGGCTTTTTTTATAAATAAATATGCAGGTGCTTTTACCAATCTTCCTCATCCCATTCATCTTCATCGTCTGCATCGGAAAAATCATATCCGTTCTCTTCGAAATAATCCTTCACCTCCTGAGAGATATCTATTTTGCCATCAATGGTCCACAAATAATCCCGCAATCCTTCCAGCATAGCATCCTGATTGCCGCTCAATTTTACAAGATTGTTGCCCCAGGTAGCTTCTGCATCATCCACATCCAGAATATCTGAAGTGGGTATGTAGGGTGCCGGCATTTTGGTGCCGGGCATAATATCCTGAGGTTCCCTTAGCCATTCTACTACCCAATCTGGATTAAGGCGCACCTTTGTCATGGCTAAGTTTGCTGCCCATGTTGATGCGGTTTGTATTGGAAATTCTGTCCCGTAGAAGTGGCAGTTATTACAAGCTCCTAATTCATGGAGTTTTTCCCCAGCATGAAATTCAGTACTTTTTTCGTTTACAATATAATCAGCTCTGTAACCGATATTTTCATCATCAATACCTTGAAAATATTTAATGATAGTATCCCACTCCTTATCGTTGATTTGGTGAAAGCTTGGCATTCTAACCTGAATGTTGGGGCGAATGGTTATTGGGTCATTGAAAAAGCTAAGAAGCCAGTTAGGATTCGCTTTTTTTCCTTCTGTATTTAGGTTTGGGGGACCATATTCAGCAGGCCCAATTTGTTTCACTAACTGTCCGCCGCGATTCTCTATTAGATGACACCCCTGACAATTGTACTTTTTCACTAGTCGATGACCATCTTTGTTATATTTGGGTAGTTTTTCATGTGCTAGAAGATCTTTGCCGACCCCATCTGTATTAAATGCTAAAATAGCTGTTGTGATAGCTTCAATTTCATCTTCAGTGAAATAAAAGTTAGGCATCTTTAAGAGATCAAGTGGATCACTTTCCTTACCTCTATCATATATTCGCGGGGTACGCAACTTGTTTTCGACCCAGGCGAAATTTGTATGTTCTATGTCATGAAACAAACCAAAGTCCAACTTATCTAAAGTTTTGGAGCCTTGATAAGTAATTTCAGTTCCAATAGGTTTGGCATCCATGAATCCATCAATGTTGTGGCAACCAAAACAGCCATAGTGTCGAATACTTTTTTCTCCAACAAAGGCTAATTTTTCTTTTGTTGACATTTTTGATGCTTTTGCAACAGCGAATTTCTCTGGATTCATTTTTCGTAGCCAATCCACAGTTAGTTCATTTAAGACAATCGTATCCAACTCTAGTGTTTCTAATTTATCAAATTCATAAATCCTGCTATCCAGCAGGAAAGCAGTAAGATCTTTAGCTTCTTGATCACTAAGCCGCAAGTTTGGCATGCGGGTAGAAGCCATATAATCATGTGGATTCTTAAGCCAATTATAGAGCCATTCAGCGGATACCTTCGATCCCATTCCAACCAGGTTCGGCCCTTGTAGTTTGGTCAAATTAGAAAATGTTGTTGGTGATGGAGCAAGCGATGCATCGGTTTCGCTGATATGGCATCCCATGCAGCCGACAGTTTGAAATATTTTTTCACCATTTTGTGGATTGCCCAGATACTTATTGATTGTTTTTCCATTATCAAGGTGCTTATTGTTGAAGAGATAGTGAGTTATAGAAGCAATTTCATTAATATTGCGTTTGGCTATTTTTTCTGTTGTTTGATTGTCTTGCTCAAATATGCTTGGCATACGTGTATTATAGCGAAAACTTCGCGGGTTCTTGATCCATTTGGCAACCCAGTCGGGTTTCAACTTTTCATTAATTTTCCTGAGATCAGGACCCGTTTTGCCTGAAGAACGCCAATTACCCGCAACATGGCAACTATTGCAGCCTGCTTTATCCACCAATGTAAGCCCCAAGTTTAATTTTTCTGCACCAGCCAGATCACTAGTATTCATATGGCATTTGAAACAGCTTGCCTGTGTATATCTTTTTGGGAACATTGGTTGCATCCAGTGGTGAATTTTTTCCCAATCGTGTTTTTCTTCCCAATCGTGTTTTTGCTCTGTTGAGTTTGGTGTGTGTGCGGAAGATACAAAGGATGTACCCCGGCTTCGTCCTGCATGGCACGATGTACAGCCAAAAGACTCTAATGGATGCGGCGAAGAACTTGTGAGATAAAGATCCAGATCTGGGTGTGTGGTAAAGGGCTGTTCTGCATCAATATTATCAGGATTGCTAATTTCAAGATGGCAGCTTGTACAGCGGTCTACTACCGGCATGGTAGTAAAGTTCACATCATAATGTACATCCTTTACGACGATTTGATTGACCTTGTAGTATGGGTCCATAAAATCAAGAATTGGTAAGTCCCTGACGATATCACCGATTCTATTTAGAAAACTCATTCTCGATCTATCTAATGATTTTAACTGGCCGTCAGCGATATTAACATCACGGAGTATAAAATCTCGTTCATCCAGACTTTTCTTTAATTCATCTTCCAAGCCTTTTAATTTTTCTTCATTATCTTTGATTTCTATTTCATAATTTTCTTTTGTTAGTTTTAATCCGTCTAGTTTTACCAGTGCTTTATTATAGTTGTCCCGGTGACTCTTTTCGTGGGAGTTTTCATGAACATTTTCGCTTTCGACCAAAAACTTAATTTCATCTACTTTTGCTTTTTGTCCCTGATAATTCATATTTGCTTTATAAAATTTTCCTTGAAGGTCGCTTAGCGCTTTTTCGATTGATGCAACTTCATTAGCATGTGAACTGTAATTCTCTTGCGCAGCAACAAGCCTTTCTTCGAATTTTTCCCTACTATCTTTTACAGCGTTTAATTCTTTATCCAGGTTTTTTTGGGTTATTTCGATCTGCAGTTTTCTGAACTCTTTCTGGTAGATTTTAAATTCATCATCATTGTCATCAATAAACACCCAAACCATAGAAATAAGAAATATCAGAGATGAAATCCCGAACCACTTATTTAGTTGGTTTATATCCCAATATCTTTCGTCGTTTTTAAACATTTACGTTTCTTGAAAATTAAACTAGATATTGAAAAACCATTCAGGGATTGCAACAATATATTTCAGATTAATTGCCCATCGCAGGTACATTTTAATTGGCAGTGCAAGCATCCCCAGACCAAATATCATTAGGCTTACAAATCTTGTTGGACCATAAGTTTTGTACATGCCTTTTAGTTTTGTTTTGATAAGAATTACTGGTAAAACAAACAAATAAACAAACACCGCTATAAAACCTAAGGATTCTCTTACTAGGATATTACTGGGTAGTCCTTTTCCTAATAACTTAACCCAAAATAATTCGGATAGATTCACATTATTTAGGGCTACGACCTTATGTGTATCCCAATATTCAAAAGGTCCGAAAAAGTTCCAATTAGGTCCTCTGAAAAATGTACCGATAACTATGAGAAACAGCCATAGAACGATCCAACCGTACATAAAAATGAAAATGGCAACTCGCCTTTCTTTAAATGTATAGTAACCATCCCCCTTTTTATTAATATCCATATAAGGGATAGCCATTAGGCCTAATATGATCATTGTTGGAAAAAGGACACCCGCCAACCATGGATCAAAATAGACAAGCATTTCCTGCAGACCCAGGAAATACCAGGGAGCTTTAGATGGATTTGGCGTAGCGGCTGGGTTTGCCGGTTCTTCTATTGGTGCAGCCACCAGTATGGACCAAACGATAAGAAATACTTGAAATAGGATAAGCGCTATAAACTCGATATAGACTAGATCTGGCCAAACCAGGACTTTGTCATCAGGGTCATTATATTCATTAGGTTTTAATCCTGCATCCAATCGTTCATCATTCTGATAGGCTTTATACATTCCAAGCCAGATATAAAAAAACATGGAGTATATCAAGAGAACAATTGGGAAATTGTCCGGTTTTGTTAGTGTGATATTGAAGTTTTTATCAAAATAGCCTAATACGAAAAAGGCTGTAATCAGCAATAATCCAATTATGCCGCCCTTTTTTGTCCATAAACGCCAAAATCCCAGTTTACGATGGATTTTTTCAAACCAGTCTGTTGGTGGGAAGAAAAATGGGAAGGCCACAGTTAATATTGTAAAACTGATAGTTGGCGCAGAAATGGCATCAATTACAGATTTAAGTGCAGCTAAACTCATAAAAATTTCTAAGTTTTATAATGGCCCCGATATTCCACCATCTTTACGAATGCGCCAAAAATGGACTGCCATGAATATCATGGCAATAAAAGGAATTCCAATACAGTGTAACACATAAAAACGTAGGAGTGTTGCTTCTCCTACAAACCTTCCTCCAAGCAGTGCGAAGCGCACATCAGAGCCCACATGAATCAAATTTATATCACCAATTGCTAAAAGAGCCGCTCCAGGCCCCTCATGACCAAGAAAAGGTGTTGCCCTGGCCATATTTGATCCAACTGTGACAGCCCAAATGGCCAACTGGTCCCAGGGAAGCAAATATCCTGTAAATGATAGGAGCAGGGTTAGTGTCATCAGAATCACACCCACACCCCAGTTAAATTCTCTTGGCGGCTTATATGACCCAGTCATGAAAACCCTTACCATATGAAGCCATACAATAAGAACCATGGCATGCGCCGTCCAGCGGTGTAGTTCTCGCATTATACCAAGAGGGACCTGTTCGGCAAGATCGATAATGTCGGTGAATGCATATTCTACTGTCGGTCGGTAGTAAAACATGAGCAATATCCCAGTGATTGTCAGATTTACAAAAAGAAAAAACGAGAGCCCACCCATACACCATGTATAACCGACTTTAACCGCATGCTTTGGCAGCCTTGCTGGATGCAGGTGCAAGAATACACTGCCAAGAATTGCATGCATGCGCTGACGCCTTGTTCTTGGAACCCCGGATCGAATAATTGATTTCCAGACCTGGGACTCTCCCATTCGTTCAAGCAATGATTTCTTATTATCAGGCTTTTCCAAATTCTATACCTTTAGGAATGAGTCTTTATTTCCCCACTCCCCTTTTTCCCACTTATAGCTTTTTGTTTTATCTACCAGGATCTGTCCGTCATCTAATAGTCCAATCTTGAACCTTTCAAGGGGCCTGGGCGCTGGTCCTTCAAAATTAATGCCAGTTATTCTAAATCCGCTTCCATGACAGGGGCATTTAAATTTGTTTTCTGTTAGAAGCCAGTTAGGTGTACATCCAAGGTGTGTACAGGTGGTCGAAAGAGCAAAGATAGATTCGTCATCTCGAACGACCCAGGCATTATGTTTCTTTTTAAATCTCGTATCAACACTGTTTGGAGAAAATTCATCGGGAAAGCCAATCTTAAACGTTTGAGGAGGCTCGAATAATACATTCGGATAGAGAAATCGTATAATGACAATGAAAAATCCGCCAGTTGCTGCCGCAAATGCAAGCCAGCCTAAAGCAAGCCATCTGAAAAACCCACGTCTGCGAATATCATTATTATCGGAGCTTGGTGATGTTGTACTACTACCAACCGCAGCACGTGGTGCTTGTTTATTTTCACTCATATTAAGACGTTATTGAAGCACTATACTTTTTTTCCAGGGTTTTAATTGCTGCATCTCGAATACTCAGATCCACATCAGTTTCAGCTAGGGTAATCAGTTTTGATTTGAATCGTTGATCTACAAGTAGAGATGATACCTTTATGGCTACCATCAAGACTTGTTTTTTCTCAATTTCATCAACTTCCTTGAATTGGTTGAGGTATTCTCGATCCAATAGACTTGCAATGATGGAAACTCCGGAATTATTGCCCATCTTGGCGAGAGCGACTGCTGCGTCCCAGCGAATGTTGGGTTCTTCATCGTCTAATAAACTGGTTAAATGCGGGATAGATGTCTGATCACCAATCATTCCCAGAGCAATTGTGGCAGCCAGGCGTTCACTATGAGATTCTGATCTGATCGTGATATCCTTCAATTCTGGGACAGCCGGCGAGTAACCGATTAGTCCTACGGACTGGATCGCAGCTATTTGAGATTCGAGGTTATCATCATTAAGGCCATTCAGCAAGGTTGATCCATAAGTAGTATCTCTTGTAGCACCCATAGCCATAGCAAGATATGACCTGACCAGAGGATCGTCATGGATAGAACGCTGGTATGCCGAGATCATCTGATCTTTGAATGAGTTGCTTAACGGAACCAGATCTGGGTTATTTAATATTTTGGCTAATTCAAAAGCTGACTGCCATCGTTTCGAAGCTGATCCAACCTTAACCTGGTTTAAAAGATCTTCAGCACTATTTGTTTCAAAGGTAATAAAACGAAAGAGTAAAAAGAATAACGCTCCAAAAACTGCAATCATGAATGGAATCAAAAAAAAAGAATAAAAGAGAACATAAATTCTGCTGGATTCCTTGCCAGATATTTGATTGCTACTATCCACGTTAACCATATTCCCAGGGAATTCTAAAGACTAAAACTTACTGACATAATAAACCGGACGGCAAAAATAAAACTCTATTTACCCTCTCTTTTTTCTGTGTTTTTCAGCAGTTCCATATCGTCCCGCAAGTGTTTCATAAGTTTCTTCAATTTCCGCAGATCTCTTTTCAATCGGAATACTTCACTCATGAGTATCAAGGCAAATATAAGAGCAAGGATTGATATGAGCGGGAGAGCATCCATTTGTGTTATTTATAATTCTTTCTCTCTCTGTTTCAATTGCCAGCCAAGCATTATGGGGAAGAAGAAAAGGATTATTATCCCGATGAGAAGTAATCCAACCGCCCATTCCAAGTGCTCCATGAGCCAGGAAAAAGTAAACCATTCGAAATCCATGGATCATAATACCCAAGTAACTAAAGTGATATATATAATGAGTAAAATCGTACATGCGATCATTGAAACCAGTTGAGTTGTGGTCATTCCTGATATTTTGTTGTCTGACATGTTCATTTTTTTTGAGCTCGTTTTTCTTTGACGATAGCAGCTTTAATTTTTCCCCGTAATGCCTTGTTATCTAGAGCATTAATCTCTTCCATATCACCTTCCAGACCCTTTGCGATAAGTCGTTCCATAAGCTGTTCTTCAGATTCTTCTGGAGTTACAAGACTAGTTTCTTGATCATGCGAAGGAAGTTCAGGCATTGCCGGTCGTTCTGCTGAACCCCGTTTGATTTTCACAAGCAGTGCTTTTGCTTTGCCGCGGGTGACTTTCTCTGCTATGGCATTGAGGGGGTCCATATCCCCATCTAGAGCTTTGTTAACAACAAAAGCAATAAGCGGTTCACCGCTTAAACCGGTTTTAGTGCTTCCTTCGGCTGGCGATACTCCGCCTTTGGGCTTCTCCGGCATTGGCGGAGATTCTCCGGTACGTTTGGCACGAACCAAAGCTGCTTTTGCTTTGCCGCGGGTAGGTTTATCCGAGATAGAATTAATAATATCCATATCCCCTTTCAACCCCATGTTAACAGCATAATTGATGTAATCTTCGCGCGCAGCAAATCCAATCCATTGTGAAGCTGTTCCATTATCTGTACTTAAATCATCCTTATCTTTATCAAAGTTAACCTCAGGTATAATATTGGATAGTAGCTGCAAAATCATTGATTTGCGACTGTTCCATTTATACAGAGATAATAGAGAAAAAATTCCCTTAGAAGTTCTTCTGCACGTAACCCAGACACCTTTCTTTGATTCATCAATCTTGAATGAAATATATTCTTTGTAAAATGGTGTGGTTCTGAATTCAAACCCGAATTCTTTCTCTTTCTCAATGGTCATAACTCTGCATTTAAAATAGGGTGCCAGAGACGCAGGACGAATTTTAAAAAACGCCCCTGGTTCTGGAGTAAACTTGTCAAAGGAAAACTGATGAACATAGCGGTCTGAGTTTAGAATTGGTAAAGCACGCTGGATTCCTACGAACCATATATTATATGTGTCCAGATTTGTAATCATTTTCCACATGATTTCTCTAGTCGTAGAAAAATGGTGTTTGATTTCGCTTCGGGCTATAAATGGGGACCATGAAGACCATTTATCTCCAATCCCAGCATGGGGTATTTCAGGGGTCTTTAATTTGACTTCAGGATGTTCAAATCCTTCAAAAATGACTTCATGTGATGTATAATGATGGATTTCGCCGGTGTTTAATTGCACTTCATATTTGGTAGGAAAATAGAAAACTTTCTTTAACTCGCCCCCTTGACCTGTGGTTTTAATCGTACAGGCAGTTCCGGGCTCAATCTGGTGTAAAGCTTTTGCCATGGATCAAAGTGATTTTGGTTTGTTTATGGTATTAAAGCTGAGAAATTTTGGATAGAAAATTAATATCATCCCCACGGATAATACGATAAAAGTATTGAGCTATCTAAGAATGAGTTACCATAATTTCGGTGGCTTTTTATGAAATATTTTTTTCGATTTTCTGTGCTTACAATTTTGATGACTTACCTCCTTATTTTTGTCGGTGGGTTAGTCCGTGTGTCCGATGCCGGAATGGGCTGTCCTGATTGGCCAAAATGTTTTGATCGCTGGATTCCTCCAACCAGTTTAGATCAGGTCCCGCTGGAATTCCAGGATCAGTTTAATGTTGTGTTGGCCTGGATCGAATATTGCAATCGATTATTTGGTGCTGTAACCGGACTCATGATCACGATCACGTGTTATCTGGCAATACGGTACTACAGAAAGGAGATTAAAATAATGGTTCCAGTCATTGGAGCTTTTATCCTGACAATAATAGAGGGGTGGCTTGGGGGAGTATTGGTTGATACAGTGTTAAATCCGTTTACAATTACGCTCCATTTACTGTTAGCTTTATTGATTGTGGTGCTTCTTATCTATGCTTCACTGCAATCTTACTATCTGTATCATAAAAGTGCCGAGGTTGAAAGTGACTACCCAAATAGCTTGAAATGGTTTATATATGCTACAGGTTTAATTGTCTTAATCGAAATTATAATAGGCACTGAGATTCGCGGCGGGCTGGAAATGATTCGGAATCAAAATCCCCTTGTAAATAGCATCTTTCTTTTAAGGATGCTTGGCCCATTTAAATACATGCACACCATCCTGGGTATTTTTCTGGTTGGTTTAGCATATTTTATAAGAAAAATTCTAATCATAGAAAGTTTAAATCCGTCAAGGTTGATCATTGGTTCTGCACAGGCCATGCTGGGAATGATTATTGTTCAAATTATCTTAGGTGAATCATTAGTATTTTTTGATGTGAAACCTCTAATTCAGTTATTCCACATGTGGTTCGCGTCCTTGATTTTAGGCCTTTGCGTGATTCAATATACAGCCTGGGAAATGTCGCGCTTGAACTGATGAAAAAAATTCATACGGTATATATTGCTGGTCTTTTCATTTTGATTTTAGGGATAGGTGCAACCTGGGTGATTAATAAAGCTGATCAAGCACATCAAACACCTCCACCGATTATTAAATCTGTTCCGGATTTTCAATTTAAAACTCATGATGGGTACACCTTTACAATGGAAAATTTTAGAAATAAAATAACTGTGCTGGATTTTATGTTTACAAGTTGTACAGGTCCATGTCCAATAATGGCGTCCAATATGAGCAGGTTATATGAACAATACAGATCTATTCCAGATGTTCAGTTTGTATCAGTCACTGTTGATCCAGATACTGATACGGAAGATGTTTTAGCTGCTTATGCAGATGCAAATGGTGTAAATGATGACCGCTGGATATTTATTCGTTCCGATATAAAATCAGTAAAAGAATTAACCCGGGATGGTTTTATGTTGTTTTCCGATGATCTGCCTGCTGGTCATTCAGTTAAATTTGTCCTTATCGATGATAAAGGACGGATTCGACAATATTATGACGGTACCGATAAAGCAAGTATTGCTATTCTGCAGGCTCATTTAAACTTATTTTTAAAAAATTTAGATTCTTGAAATGAAACGCCATCCGCAACCCGCAAAAACTAAGTTTAAGGCTTATGTTGAACTGACCAAACCGAAGATTACCTTAATGATTTTAATATCGACCGCTCTAGGCTACTATATCGGTGGAGCGGGAATCGTTCAGGCTTACCATTTCATTCTGACCTTGCTCGGCGCGGCCATGGTATCAGGTGGTGCCGGTACATTGAATCATTATATTGAGCGGGATTTTGATATCTTGATGGAAAGAACACGGTCCCGACCTATTCCAGCTGGGATCATTGGTGCCAATACTGCCTTGACATTTGGTCTGATCCAGGTTTTATGTGGACTAATCATATTATTATTGGGTGCCAATCTGTTGACAGCCTTTTTGGCGTTGCTCACAACTTTTCTTTATATTTTTGTATATACTCCATTAAAACGGATTACCTGGTTAAATACGACTATTGGTGCTGTGCCTGGGGCACTACCACCGCTGGGAGGCTGGGCCGCTGCGACTGGACATGTAAATTTGGACGCTTGGATTTTATTTGCTATCCTTTTTTTATGGCAGCACCCCCATTTTTATGCAATTGCCTTAATGTGCAAGGATGATTATTCGAAAGCGGGATTTAAAATGTTGCCTGTGATGGAAAATGATGGCAGAAGGACAAATCGCCAAATTATTTGGCATGCATTTTTATTGATTCCCATATCAGTCTTACCGGTTTTTACCGGTGTTTTGGGTTCGCTCTATTTATGGGGTGCTGTGTTATTCGGGATTACCTATTTAATGGCTAGTTTACCGCTGATTAAGAATTATTCTATAAATAATGCAAAATTGCTGTTAAAGGTATCGGTAATGTATTTACCTTGTTTACTGGTATTAATCTTGGTTGACTTAAATTATTGAAAAACGTGGATCAAGATCGCTTCTTCGTGAAAATTATTTACATTGTTTCTGCGGTCTTGAGCTTGGCGGTAGCATTTCTAATTTTAGGCCCACGGCCGGATGGGATCGAAGGGGTGCTGGATGTATCCTTATTACCTAAATTGAACGCCACATTAAATATAACAACAGCAATATTACTTGTATGGGGCTTTTTATTAATAAAAAAAAAGAAACGGGAATTTCATAAAAATGTGATGCTAACCGCCTTTGGAACATCTACGCTGTTCCTCATTAGCTATGTGATTTACCATTGGTTTAAAAGTGGCCCAAAGACCTACACAGGGGACTGGACTACCATTTATTTTATTATTCTGATTTCACATATTATACTTGCAGTTGTTATTCTTCCGTTAGCCATGCTCACGCTTTATCGAGGTTGGAATTCTCAACTCAAACAACATCGGACAATTGCAAGAATAACCCTGCCTTTATGGTTATATGTTTCTATTACGGGGGTTATGGTTTATTTGATGCTGTATTAAATTTTATGGGATCGATTAGTTGCTGTAAAACAGATTAATTTAATTTTTTAACCAGACCGCCATAATGTCGATCAATTTTAAATCCTTGTTTATAGAAAAAGCTTTCTAAATAAAACCCTACAGTAATGACTTTGATACCCCGCTGTTTCATACGGTGATAAAATTCCGTCATTAATCGTTTGCTCAACAGTAATTGCCGATATTTGTTGCGAATTATGATCCATTCCAAATGGATACGTGAATCACTGGGAGTATTCCAATATAGACCGCCAACCAGTCTATTCCGAGAATTGAAAATAAATAGAAATTCATGACTGGAAGTAAAAGTCCCAGATAAAGTTTCTTTAGTCATTAGAGAGTAGAAACGGGCTATTTCCTTTGGATGGAAAGGAGGGCGAATACGATATAATTGACCATCAGCACCTTCTGTTCCATAAATTAGGTTTAATTTTTCCTTATCACCTTTTGCTGTAGTGACAAGTTCTACATAATCGGCAGCGTCCACATGTGGGAAAAGCATTCTGGCGAGAAAATATTTTTCCTTTTCAGTCAAGGACGTTTTTTGCTGGATATCCTCTATGCGATCTTTCAGGCTCCATGGGCTTAATTCTTTTCGTCTCATTTCTTGGATTATGGATTGAAAAAAGTTTGTGAGTTCAGGACCTGAATCCTTTAGACAGGTCATCATAAAAAATCGTACGCGGGTTTCAGGATACTCTTCAAGCAATGAATTCAAATCATAATCATTGTAGAGTTCTCGCAGGATAGATGCCTTGGCCTGATCGGTTGCTCCCGGATTTAAATCCAGCCAACGTTCATATCTTAAGGCGGCAAAAACAACTGGTTTTGTTAAAACGCCAAAATTATCGAATTCTTTAATAAACTTATTAATTCGGTCCTGAGTAAGTCCAATTTCCCGAAATTGTTTTTTAAGCTTACGATTTTTGAGATCCTTTCCCAGTTCTTCCAGTAGCGGAATACCCCTTTTCACTTTTGTTGCCTGAAGAGCAGCAGTAAAGATCACTTCCCAATCAGCCATATGTTTTAATCCAGGGAATTGTGATTCTGTTTTGGCTATAAATAGCGTAAACAGGTTGAGAAAATATTCACCTACAGACTTGATTTCCTGCCGCCCTGATATAGAGATGAGACGAGTTCCAGTAGTATAATCATGTGGCGGAATGATAAGATTATCTGGAATGGGTGGTTGAATTCCTAACTTGAAATTTGTTCGACTCCAGAATTCCAAATAGGCCTGAATCCCGTTCCATATAAAATGAAGCCACCGCATTTGCCACCGATCAAGGGCAGTTTCATCCTTTATTTCAGCCTTATTTCGTTTGAAATACTGGATAAGTGTTTCTCCGGGTATATATTCCTCCGTATACAACAGGTATTCTGGCCAGTAACCACCAAAATTTTCAACTAACTGTTTGTCCTTGAAACCGGATCCCATTAAAATGAGCCACCGGATCTCATCTTCGAGAAAATTCCGGTCAAGGTCTTCATTTAGATTGATAACAAGATTATGAGTTCCAAGTGTCAGGGTATGTATGAGTACACGAAATACGCTTTTCCCGTGTTTTGTTCCTAGGTGTGTTACCCACACACCCTCTTTAGGGATATCAGCTAATTGAATTAGACAATTGGAGGAAAAAATAAATACTGCTTCTCTGATTAACGCTGTTTTACTCAATGTTTCCAAGAGTACCTTTTTATGTCGAGTACGCACATTATCATCAAATTCAATAACATCTTTCCAAGAATATTCCTCTTGTGTATTTCTGTCAACTGTTATGGATGTATTGGGACCAATCCACGTTCGAAACCCGTTTACAAGGTTGTAATATGCCTTCTGTGCAGCTGAATAGATCGGTTTTGGTACATTAGAGAATTGCCAAGAGACCAATTCCGACCTAGCCAAAATAAATTGAGTAGGATGGATCACACCATATTCTGATATCATGAAAAGCACTGTTTGAATAAAGTCAAAATCAGCCTGTTCCAGATCATTAACATTTTCATGCGTATCATTTAGAAATAGAATAAGAGAGCGGTATTGCGATTCTGTTAATCGATCAATATCAAATGCAAACTCCTTCTTACCATTGTTTTTTCGGTAATAGTGATAAGTAGTTTCAAGGAGATTAATAAAAAAATCACCCGATAATATTGGAGCAATGGCCTCGATCATTTTCAACCTGAAATTTGGATCTGGATGTTCTTGGTATTGCAGTAATGTATCCAGGATAACGTCGGACCATTCAAAGATATCAAGATTCAGGATATGTATTAAGGCATCAAAAAAGGATTGCTCATTAGAAAGATAAGAACGAACGGAATGATGAATCTTTTCTAATGAATTGGTTTCATTTTCATTATCTTTTTTATCGATCTTAGTTAATGCAAATGTATCAGAATCAATTTTGACCCGAATCTCAGTAGTGAGGTCTGCCTCTTTGATCCTGAAAACAGTTTCAGATGTGAATAGCGTAAACTCATTATTCCCCAGCCAGAGATTTGGAGAATTAACAAATGATTGTAAATCCAGAATCTGCGAATCGGTATGATATTTGAATTCGCCCACCTGCAGATTTGAATCGGTCCATATTAGTCTTAGCGTTTGGTCTTGTCCTTTTATAGAAATTTTATTGCCATCCCAACTCAGATTTGTTTTTACAGTACCTTTTTCTCGTATCAACCAATTGGGGAACCATATTTCTTTTGTACCTGAGTGCAAGCTGACATAGTTTCGTTCGTACATGGGTTCAATCGTTTTAGAAAAATTTTTTAGGACATTTTTCCTGTTAAATGTTCCCTTTTGAGTCAGTTCGCCTTTTTCTATACTAAAGTCCCGATCAATAATTGCAAAATTCACGATACGTTCAAAAGCTGATAAAAAACTATTTACCGATACCAACATGCCGCTGAAAAGATCACGAATTTTCTGATTATCCATATTATATAAATCATATGGTATGTTTTCCTTATCAGGATAAATGAGCACCGTATTAAACTCCCGGCCATCACCGGCAAGAAAAACAGATTGCACCGAATCAAAATCCTGAAAAAGATTCTCGATCTTTTGGGGTGCGATCGTCTGGCCGCGACTATTTTTATATATATCTTTTTTTCTATCTATAATAAAAAAATGATTACCTCTTTTTTCAAAAATATCTCCGCTATGGAACCACCCATTCTTAAATGATTCTGAATCTTTGGTTTTATAAAATCCATTTGAAACATACGGTCCTTGCATACACAGTTCTCCGTCCTCAGCTATTTTCAGTTTTATGCCAGGCAGAGATTTTCCAACCGAATTATCCAAATAATTCCCTGGGGGAGTCATGGTGATCCCACCGGTTGCTTCCGTCATACCATATCCACTCAGCAATTGTATACCATGCTCCTGAAAAAACTTAAAAAAATCAGGGTCTAAATATCCTGCAGCAGATAATCCCCATTGTAATTGCCCGCCAGTGATATCCATTAATTTCTGACAGATTATTGTATCAGAAGTGGAATCAAGTTCAAGTTTTTCTTCCAGATATTCATATAATTGTATCCAGCGTTTTGGTATACTAATAAATATACTGGGCGAAACCAGTTGGAAATCCTTTAATAACGAATTGAATGCTGGCGATTCTGCAAAGGCATAAGTCGCTCCCCAGAAAATCGAACCTAATAATTCAAAATAACGACCAAAAGTGTGAAACAAGGGTAAATAGCATAAGAATGTGTCTGATGAGGAAAATTCAGGCAAGGCCATAGCTCTCGCAAATCGTTTTGACATCAGGTTTACCTGATTGAATATGACGCCCTTTGGCTGATCGGTAGAACCAGATGTATACATGATAGTGATGGGCCAAGTCATATCCTGGCTCTCCAAACGATGATTTAAATCAAATTTTTCATTTTTATCTGAAAGATCCCGAAACGTTTCCCAAGATGTTATTTGACCTTTCAAAGAATTTATTTCGTTAAGATCAATAATAGCCAAATCATACCCTTTAAATATCGCATTCCAGAGCCGAGCCCCTTTTTCTCCACCGATAAAAAGGTGTGTGATCTCTGCTTCATGTAGAATATGCGACAAATGTTCAATAGTGGTATTTAGCGGAATTGGAACTACCCGGAATCCAAATGATAAGCAGGCTAAATCCAATAAAGCACACCTATATTGATTATAAGAAAGCAAGCCAATAACAGGTTCCATTTCTTCTTCCGAAAGCATGTCTAAAGCGCGCCCGATTTGGATCACGTCGTACCATACCTTATTATACGAAACTGATATTACAGAGTCACCCTCGATAGTAAGAAAAAGAGGTTTTTCACCGTAACGAGATGTTCGCTGTTTTATAAGGTGTCCAACATGATACCGAGATTTTTGTATTAAGTGGGTTATTATATCAAACCAGTAATCTGTGGCTTGATTTTCCACAATTATCCTATTTACTGCCGGAAGATGGAAACATTCTAAGAAATGATGTATTGTTTGGTGATCAGTGTCCGAAGAATCAATATTATCAAGTACCGTTCGAAAATTGGCCATATCTACCCGATTTTTCCCTGCTAGATCAAAAAGTTCTGAAATACTTCTTTGATTTACTTGATTCATGCTCAAAATTATGATTTTAATGGCTTCATCATAAATGGTAGTATTTCGCGGAATGAAATATTGCCCAATAGACCCTGATTCTGTACATTCATAATGGGAACAAAACTTTCCCGCTCAATTCTCCATTATTATGGATTACAAAAAGGAAATAAAAATACTCGAGGAAAGAATTCACCGTTTGAGCGAAATCGGTATTGCTCTCTCAACAGAAAGAAATTCCAATAAATTATTTGAAATGATCTTGAAGCAGGCCAGAAATATCACTAACGCAGATGGTAGAACACTTTATTCAAAAAATGAAGAAGGAAATCTACAATTTGAAATTCTACGCAATGATACCATGAATACAATAATGGGAGGAACATCTGGCGTGGACATTCCTTATGATCCCGTACAACTTTGGATTGACGATTCAACTCCAAATCAAACAAATGTATCAGCTTATGTGGCGCTTACTGGGAAAACGGTGAATATTGGAGATGCATACGAAGAAGAAGGATTCGATTTTACGGGAACGAAAGCATTTGATAAAAATACCGGCTATCGTTCAAAATCCTTCTTAACAGTTCCACTAAAAAACCATGAAAATGATATTATTGGTGTGGTTCAGCTTATCAATGCGAGAGATAAAAATGATAATGTGATTCCTTTTAATGATGACATGCAGGAACAGGTGGAATCTCTTGCATCTCAGGGTGCTGTAGCCCTGACAAATAAGAAACTGGTTGAAGAATTGAAAACACTTTTTGAATCGTTTATCCAACTTATAGCAACTGCCATTGACAAAAAATCCGAGTACACCGGTGGTCATTGTACCCGGGTTCCGGTGATTACGATGATGCTGGCTGATGCTGTCGCGGAGACTACAGAAGGAAAGTATAAAGATTTCTCAATGACAGAAGATGAGCGCTATGAACTTTACATTGCTGCCTGGCTACATGACTGCGGAAAAGTTGCCACACCACCCCATGTTGTGGATAAAGGGACCAAGTTAGAGACAATCTTTGATCGAATTGAATTAATAAGAACTCGAATGGCACTCTTGAAGAAAGATGCTGAAATTGCTTTTTTAAAGAGACAGTTAAATGGTGAACCATCGCAGGATTATGATGAGGAATACAATTCTTCCATAAAAGAGTTGGAAGAAAACATGGCATTTCTTGAGAAAAGTAATGTGGGTGGTGAATTCATGAAACCTGAAGATCAGGAAAAAGTCAAGTCTATTGGACAAAAAAAAGTATTAATGTTCGGTAATAATGAAAATTTTCTTACTGATAATGAAATTGAAAATTTGAGTATAAAAAAAGGCACACTCTTGCCTGAGGAAAGGGAAATAATCAATGATCACATTGTCATAACAATCGAAATGTTGGAGCAATTACCCTATCCCAAGCAACTGAAGAATGTTCCAGAGTTTGCTGGCGGTCATCATGAGAAAATGGATGGAACCGGATATCCAAAAGGACTTAAGGAAGACCAAATGTCCCCCCAGGCGAAGATTATGGCCATTGCTGATATTTATGAAGCGCTTACTGCTCCAGACCGACCGTACAAAGATGGCAAGAAAATATCAGATGCCATGCGGATCATGGGTTTTATGAAAAATGATTACCATATTGATGAAGACCTGTTTGAAATTTTTGTAAAAACCGGTGTATATAAAAAATATGCTGATAAGTTCGTTGCGAAAAACCAGATCGATGAAGTGGATGAAGAACTAGCCCTTGCAAAGAGATGAGTTTAAGATCTTTATCAAAAGAAGACCTGAGGATGCAACTTTTTGCAATTCAGGATGAGGTTTCCGATAAACTTAAAGTGGACCCTGATGTAGATAAATTCCTGGATCAAACCGATCTGTTTGATGAATGGGAAAAAGTGCTGCCGGATGCGGAATACCCCATTTTCGTTATGGCTGTTTTAAACAATGTACGTCGGAAAGTTATAATTGAAACCATTCTTAATTCTATTTTGGATGATGAAGTTACATCTGGATGGTCAAATTCTGACCGAGATGATAAATCGGTTGAAAATACTGATCACCCTTTTTGTTAGATTTTACCTGCATTGCATCTCCCATTCTCCTAATATAAATTTGATTCAATGACACCCGATATTGCCATTATCCTGGGGCTTTTGGCCCTCGGTTTTATATTATTTGTGGCGGAGACCTTTAGTCTTGACGTGACTGCCTTGATTCTTTTATCGATCCTTTTTCTACTAGGGTATTTATCACCTCTCGAAGCCGTGTCTGGGTTTTCTAATCCCGCTGTGATTACCATAGCATTTTTATTTGTATTAAGTCATTCACTGCAAAAAACGGGTGTATTGGAATACTTGGTAGTCCGTATCAATCGTCTTGCAAGCAAATCACGGACTCTTGGAACTGCAGTATATTTGATGGCCATTGGATTTGCATCAGCGTTGGTAAACAATACAGCAGTTGTAGCTATTTTTATGCCAGTAACGATTCGATTGGCCCACACATACCAGGTTAGTCCATCCAAAATGTTAATTCCACTGAGTTATGCTGCGATTCTGGGTGGAACCTTAACTTTAGTAGGGACATCCACTAATCTGCTTGTGAATTCTATCTATTCCGGTAGTGGAAGTGTGGAACCACTCGGTATGTTCGAATTCACCAGATACGGTGTAATACTTATGAGCTTGGGATTGATCTATATACTGTTTATTGCTCCAAAACTATTGCCATCACGAACAGTTACATCCAGTTTAACAAAGAGTTACCATCTCGGTGGGTATCTTACTGAAATGAAGATTATTGCAGGATCGCCTTTAATAGGCAAAACCTGTTTAGACCGTGGAATCAATTATAATTATGATGTCATGGTGTTAGATATTCTTCGGGAAAAGCAACTCATCACGCGAAATATTCGCAGAACACCATTACAAGTTGGCGATACATTATTTGTCCGGGGCACTCTCGAGAATTTTCTCCGAATGAAAGAAGTGGAAAAAATCACGCTATTGACAGATGAAAAACTCACCCAATCTGAATTGGAGCAGGAAGATAATGTGCTGGTGGAATGTCTTTTGACAGATCAATCTGATCTTGTTGGAAAAAGCTTGATGGCATCTAATTTTCGACAACGGTTTGGAGCGTTTATTCTGGCCATTCGTCGGGAAGGCGATATTTTTCGGAAAAAGATTGCCCATGTAATATTACAGGCTTATGACACACTGCTTGTTTATGGCCCTGCTAAAAATATTGAAAGTTTGTCAAACAAAGGCGATTTTATTGTACTTGGGGAGGTTAAAGCAGAATTGCGGAAACAACGATTCTGGTGGGTGAGTATTATTATTATTCTGGGTGCTGTTATTCTTGCCGCATTAGGCATCATGCCCATTATGAAGGGCACTCTTATTGGTGTAGCACTTCTTTTAGCACTTAAGGTATTAACTCCTCAGGAAAGTTATCAATCCATTCACTGGCAGGTGATAGTTCTAATCGCTGCGTTGATTCCTGTTGGAATTGTTATTCAGACTACAGGAACAGCCGAATGGATTGGTAAGATTATTTCTAAAATAGCACGAATGTCATCTCCAGAATGGCACGCCCATTTCTTGCTGGCATTGATCTATCTTATCACTATGATTCTTACAGAAATTTCATCCAATGCGGCTACAGCTATTATCATGACACCTGTTGCCCTTGCCGTTTCGGTGCAAATGGGATTTGATTCACGCCCTTTTATTTTTGCTGTGGCCTTTGCGGCATCGGCTTCATTTATAACACCAGTAGGTTACCAGACTAATCTAATGGTGTATGGACCTGGTGGATACAAATTCAGTGATTTTATTCGTGTAGGGTTTCCACTAGCGATATTGTTTTGGGTTTCTGCTATTATATTTCTACCAATGATCTGGCCGGTTTGAAATATTTCTGATCTGACTTCACAGCAGATATTCTTTATAATTGCAAATCAAAAATATAATCTTAATCGAGTTAATCTCTAAATTCCAAGTTTATGGATCTGAATTCTAAACCTGAATCTCGTCTTAAAACCTTTCTGGAAAATCCATCGAAAGCCCTATGGTCTTTGGCAATTCCTATTATGTTTGGTATGGGAATTCATACACTCTACAACTTGGTAGATATGATATTCATTGGTCGTTTAGGCGGTGATGCAATTGCGGGGATTGCATTCAACATGCCGCTTTTCTTTTTGATGCTTGGGCTCACCATGGGTTTGGGTACTGGCGTGACAGCATCTATCGCTAGATTTATCGGCGAAAACAATAAATCCAACGCGGATAATAGTGCAGAGCACGCCCTTGCGTTGGGTGCTATCATCAGCCTGATATTTACATCCCTTGGATTGGTATACGGTCAGGATATTTTGAAGTCACTGGGTGCTGATGGAAAGATCCTTGAACTAGGCTGGGATTATCTCTTTGTGATTTGTATTGGTTTGCCATTTATGATTTTCTCTGGGTTTTTCCGATCAATTCTGGCAGGAGAAGGTGACATGAAGTTCCCCATGATAGTGGCAGCATTGGGAACTATTTTAAATATTATTTTAGATCCCCTTTTTATTTTTGAATTGAAACAATTTGGTAGCATTGGATTTGGTCTTGGTGTCAAAGGTGCCGCTATAGCAACTGTTATTAGCCAGGCCACAGTTTTTGTTATATTTATTTTTATGCTTTTTGTGAAGGAGCATGCTTATATAACATTTCGATTACAATTTTTTTCACCATCAAAAACTATTTTATGGGATATCATTAAGGTCGGAATGCCTGCGTCGTTATCCATGGTCATCATGGCACTTGGGCAGGGAGTATTTAATAGAATCCTGATTCACTATTCATCACAGACAGTTGCGGCATACCAGGTAGCGGGGCGATTGGATATGCTCATTTTTCTGCCCATCTTTGCTATTGCCGGTGCATTGACGACACTGGTAGGAATGTTTTATGGAGCGAAAGAAATTAAATCTCTGAAATCCATAGTCAACTATGGAATATCTCGCGCTTTTTTTATTACCGTAGGTTCATCGGCATTTGTCTATGCCTTCGCCCCTACGTTTTCAGAGTTTTTTACTAATGACGTTGAGATTCAGAATGTAGCGGTAGAGTTTTTACGCTTAATGACCTTGGTGTATCCATTCGTTGCCATTGCGATCATATCTGGTCGGGTGATGCAGGGTTTAGGGAATGGTATCCCAGTTTTGGTTATTACAATAATCCGGGTACTTGGTGTGTCTGCTCCACTCGCAATGTATTTTAGTTTTGTATTGAGCAAACCTGTGGAGTGGAATTGGTATGCTATGATGATATCTACAAGTATTGCATTTGTGATCGCTGTAAGTTGGGTAAGAATAGAAATGAATAAATTAAACAGACTAGAAAAAGTTCCGATATGAGTCGTCTATCAGGTTCTGAAATAAAATCCAAACTCACAGGATTAAATGGCTGGGTGTTCAAAGATAATGCGATTACAAAAATATTCACTTTTAGTGCTTATATGGATGGAATCAAATTTGTGAATAAGCTGGCAAACAAAGCCGAAGCGGCTAATCATCACCCGGATTTGGTCATTGGCTGGTGCCGTGTCGAAGTTGCCTTTACATCTCATGATCAGGGCGGAGTGACAGAAAAATGTCTGCAAATGGCAATAGAAACGGATGCAATTAAACTGTAACCTATAAGTCTACGAATTTGCCTTCATCTGGCTTAGAATCCACGTCACCATTGAATTTGGCAATATATTCACCAGTTTTATAAGCCACCGCATTTGCCATGGATAAATAAAGGTTGGAACTCCCTTGTCGATTGCATTCGCAAAGATGGGTGTTGCTTGTTCGAGGCTCTTAATAAATGGTGTAGATTTTATTTCTGCCGTCATAGGTGTTTCGATAAACCCAGGACAGATTGTAACTAATTTAATACCATCATTTTTCATAGTGATACGCCAGGAATCAAACATACGGCGCATTGCCACTTTTGATCCTGCATAACCACCATGTATTGGGAGAGACAGAAAACTGGCAACTGAACTAATACCCACGATTGTTCCGGATTGCTGCTGTATGAGAGTCGGGATGAATGGGAATATGGTATTAGTGACTCCGAGTAAATTTGTTGCAAGAATATTATTTATTTGTTCGCTATTTCCTGAAAGTAATTTATCGTTGCCTCCAATCCCGGAATTGGCTATAACAATATCGATACCATCCGCAACAGCAATAAATTCACGCGCAGCTTGGGCACAATCATCTGGTTTCCGTACATCAAGTTGAAACACATAAACTTTTGAGCCTGATTGGCGGCATAGTTCGGCAACTTCCTCAAGAAGATTAACTCGCCGCGCAGCTAACCCTAGGATAGCTTTTTGCTGCGCATAATACTCTGCTAAAGACCTTCCTATGCCGCTGCTGGCACCAGTGATAAAAATTCTTTTTTCTATTTCATTGCTCCTTCATTCAAAATGGAAAAATCATTCCTTCCCTGGCAGTGTGATACCCTTCTTTTACTATGTTATAGGATGTAGCCGATTGCTTATTCAGAGCTGGGTTTGTGTGGTTAAAATGTATAAAATGTATTTTCCGGCGATCTTTATCTAAAAGGTTGCTAAAGTGATATATACTTTCCAAAATGAAAGGATGTGGAATCTCATCTATGTTGCGATTTGTAAGTTCGCCTATGGAATAAAAAGAACCATCAAGAAGTGCATAGCTATGTTGTTCAATCCATAGGCTAATATTGTGCTCCCAGCGTTCCCATTTGTCAATATCGGGGATATAGATCAGCGACTCATTTGGTCCAACGATAGTGAATCCTACTGTTTCAGAAAATTCATCTCGGTGAGGTACTCGAAAAGGTTCAATAATCAATTGCTTGCCCAGGATAATTTCTTGTTGGTCCATAATCGGATTCAGGTGAATATTTTTTAGCTTTACTAGCTGGCTCCAGGGGCCATTATTTTCCAGGAATCGTTTCATTCTTGGCATGGCATAAACAGTTATATTTCTGGCGCCCATGACTTCACGTCCCAAATGCATCAACCCAGTATAGTGACCAATGTGAGCATGAGTGATAAAGATCCCTGCTAATCTGGCACCGTGCTTTTGGGTTACTGTATGTAATTGCTCGGGAAAGTCAGGGGTTGCATCAATGATCCAGGCCAGTCTGGTGCGTGGGTCAATAATGGCGATGCTGGCCACTTTTTCTTTGGGTCTTGTGTTATCCCATAAATCTCTACAGCAGAGTTTCATGCACCCCGCATGGGGATACCCGCCATCCTGAGCGATACCTAAAACTACTGCATAAGGTTTATCCTTGGGTGTATCATTAAACTCTGATCCAAAAGCCAGCGAACCTAATACAAGTATGGTTAATGATAACCTGATCAAAATATGAATTAGAGTTTTATGAAAATCTCTTTACGGTACAGCCAATACAGAACCAGCCACCAGCCAACTACGTGGGTAAGTGCGAACAGGAAGGACCCATTTAAATTTCCCGCAACGGGCACAAACAAAGTTTCATATAAATAAGAATACCCTGATGTTAACTGTCCTTCAAGATCAAATTTTATTTTTAATATAGTTTTTGTCCAAAGGCCTGACATAACAAAAAGAAAAATAGAATTGGTCCCAAATATTTCGAAAACCCAAAATTGATTTTTCCACTTTTGAATGTCAACCATCCAAACCAAAATCGCAAGTGTCAGTGTAGCGATTCCGGAAGTGAAAAGCACGTAAGAACTGGTCCAGAGTTGTTTATTTATGGGAAAAATGAATCCCCATATCCATCCGCTTACTATTAAACCACTTCCCCAAATCGCCATCCGTTTTATATTATCTAAAAAGTCTTTTGTTGTATGGAGCATTCCGCCTACCAGGTACCCAAGAATCACTGTTACAATTGCCGGTAGAGTGCTTAGCAATCCTTCCGGGTCAAAAGGAATGCCTGTGCCGCCATAGAGATGTGTTTCACCTAGAATCATTAAATCAATCTTTCGGGCCATGTTGATTTCTAATCCATAAGGGTCACCACCACCTCCGATCCAGAGCAGTCCCCAATAAAAAACAAGTATCCCGGTCCCAGCTATCAAGAGTTTTCGAAAGTCAAGATACATTACCAGGATTGCTGTGATACCATACGCCAAGGCAATACGCTGCAGCACTCCCATTATGCGGAATGTGCTCCAGTCCCAATCCTGGCGGATAAATGGATATGCATGGATAAGCCAACCTGCCATAAAGATGGAAAAGGTTCGCCAGAACACATGGATAAAAAATTCTTTGGATGGGTAATAATGCCAGCGGACAAAGGCAAAGCGCATGGCTGTACCCACAATAAATAGGAAAAAGGGAAAAACCAGATCGGTCAGTGTGCAGCCATGCCATTTTGCATGGAGTAATGGAGGGTAAACGTGGGCCCAACTACCAGGATTATTTACTAGGATCATTAGTGCGATAGTCATACCCCGAAAAATGTCAATGGCATAAATACGTCTGGGACTTGTCATTGATGATCCAATTCTTTGATTGTTTTATTCCAAACAAAATAGAAACCAATTCCAGCAATAGTGAACAGGAGTACAGCGTTCTGCATCTGTCCAAATACAATATTGCCAATGCCAAAAGTGGCACCATAGATCATCATGATTCCTGCGATCCATTGTGGAAAAAAACCACTGCTGACGGGTTGCAGAGTATGATCAATATTACCTATAACTGGTTGCCACCAACCACCTGGCTGAACCTTTTGGTAAAATGCTGTTAAACGGTCAAAAGGTTCGGGTTCTGTTAGAAAAGTAACTGTAACCCAGGATATAATGGCACACGGTACAATGATTAGCAATTTGTGATGCACCTGCAAGGTCATTCCAAACAAAACAGGTGCTTTATCAAACAGCACGTAGACTCCGCCAGAAGAGATTGTTTGTACTGCGGCAATAATTTCAAGTACAATTGTCATGAGAAAAGATGTTGCTAGTGCGGTTATCTCACTCCAGGCATTAATTCGCCACCAGAACCAGCGCAGGATAAGCACCAAACCTATTCCAGCACCCATTGCATATATGAATTCCCAGGCTTTGGAGATACTCTGCATTTTTAAAGCAACAAATGCTGCCACTATCATAAGTAGTACCGTAATGATTTTCCCAGCAAAAACATAATGTTTTTCATTCCCATCTTTTTTAATGAAACGTTTATAGATGTCATTTATCAGGTATGATGCGCCCCAATTCAGATGTGTATCGATTGTTGACATAAAAGCGGCTAAAAATGACACAATCAGGACTCCTTTTAATCCAGGTCCCAGTAACTGGTTCATCACCAATGGATATCCGACTTTTACTCCAAGGTCTTGGAAATCATTTGGAATCTGCGGGAACATAACAATCGACACCATGGCGACCACTACCCAAGGCCATACTCGAAGAGCGTAATGCGCCAGGTTATACCAAAGGGTGGCGATTAGAGCATGTCGTTCATTCTTGGCAGAGGACATTCGCTGAATAATATAACCGCCTCCATCGGTGCCATGGTGACTCCACCACATTATTGTAATAAAAACCAGAAATTTGGAAAAGGGTGATTCCCAGAATCCAATTGTTGTTATTCCAGTGTCTGGTATGGGCGGGATGAAATTCAATGTTGTATCATGTGCTACATCACTGTTTATTGCCAAAGTATTAATTTTATTCAGTAGTATATCCATACCGCCAATGTGATTTACCGCAATGATTGCCAGCACGATGGATCCGAACATAGCGATACAAAACTGTACAAAATCTGTAATGACCACACCCCAGAATCCAGAGAGAATAGCATAGATCAAAGCAATGGCTACACAGATCCAAACGGCAGTCCAACGATCCATATCCAGAACTACGGATACGATAGCTGCCATGGCATTAATAACCCAGCCCATAACAATAAAGTTATATAAAATGGCAAAATAACCAGCCTTGAATACTCTAAGGAAAGCTGCCGGTTTACCGCTGTAGCGAAGTTCACACAGTTCATTATCTGTAAGGACTTCAGCTCTTCGCCAGAGCCTTGAAAAAAGAAATACACCTAATAATCCTCCCAATAACATATTCCACCAAAACCAGTTTTGCCAAATGCCGGGTCCGCGAACGAATTCAGTTATGGCCAGCGGCGTATCTGCAGCAAATGTTGTTGCTACCATGGATGTACCCACTATCCACCAGGGTAATATTCTTCCGGAAAGAAAATATTCTTCTGTACTGGAACCAGCGCGGCGGGAAAAATACACACCAACCCCAATGGAAAAGATCAGATAAACCAGTATAATGGCCCAGTCGATCCAGTGAAGTTGTGGTGCTTCAATCATAAATATTTATCAATTCTGATGACTGATAATAATGAGCTAAAATGGTCTTTGAATCATAGCCAGCTAAAGCCATTCCCAAAGCACCGATCTGGCATAAGCCTACACCATGACCCCATCCAGCGCCGTGCAGAGTGAACTGTAATTGCTCTTTGCCTACGCTTGAATTTGTTTCAATGATAAATGCAGAACTATATAAAAAATCAGGGTGGAGCACTCTACGGATTTCATATTCTGATTTAAGCATGATACTAGAATTATCACCATTCACAATACCATCAATTCTGAGTTCCATAATTCGCCCCGATTTGCCTCTGAGAATAGGTATCATGGCTGAAATGAAATCAAAGTAATTCCCGGTCTTTTCTGAAATAAGATTTACAATTTCTCTTTGGGTGTAATGCACCGACCAGCGGTAATAATTATCTATTTTATCAACTTCCCCTAGGTATTCATTTATATCATTGGCAGATACATATTTTGGTCCGCAATAACAACCGTGTTGTGACTCAATCCAGGATTTCACAACATTTTCATTGGATAAATTATTTTTTATTTCTTCAGGACCATCAAAAACCGATCGTAGGTACGATTTCTGTTCAGTTTTCCAAGTCAATTCATTGTCTTCTGTTCTGCCACCACAGCACTTAGAATATCGGGTATCGCATATTTGTTCATTAACTATTAAGACCTTTCCTCGAGTGCTTAATGATGCCTTTTTTGCTGATGGCGATCGGCTACCGATACCTTGGTAACGCTGGCAGCAATCATCATTACAAGCATCCAGGCCAAGGTCAGCATGTTTTTTCTCTGATGCTGCTAAAACCCAGGAACGAGCTGCAATGGTTTGGGCTTCCAATAATGCATCGGGGCAATTAGCACTCATTTCCGATGTAGCAACACAAATGAGGTATTGTTCCAGTGGTACTTCGTTTACTGTAAATAGAAAGTCATCTCGAACCTCTATTATAACATGTCCTGGTAATTGAACTGATATTTCTTTCTGCCAATGAAAGCCTCTTCCGGCAACTACGGAATGAATAATAAGTCCTTGGTTCTCAGATAGACATTGATCTTTTCTTAATATGGATAATTGGGAAATATTTACAATACTTGCTGCCTCATTTTCTATATATCCATCCTTGACTTTAAGTTTTAATTCAGATTGGATCGATATTGGATTGCCATTTATGGTAATTTCAAACAGTTTTGGATCAGTGAATGAAATAGTCGTGGCATTGAATTTGTCTTGAGGAAGATGAATTCCTACGCTAACTAAAGGCTCCTGATTGGGAATTACACCTTTTTCAAGCATCGGTGTCCTTCAAAAATGTATTCCACGCATCTACAGCAGCGCCCAGAACTGGCGCATTCCTCAGAGAAGAAATACGAATAAAATTTTTAGGTTTGAAGTTGAGTTTGAACGGTTCTGGAAGATTTTCAGTTTTGCCTATCATTAAAGAAAGAGTGTTTTCCAATTCTTCCCAAATGATTCGTGAATCTAGATCTAGTTGGAGCAGAGATCCCAACCTTTGACCAATAATCCCTCGCTCTAAAATTGTACCTAAATAACTATGGTCTGGGAACAAATGGTGACGTTTTACGTTGATAAACTCGAACCGATTCTGCCATCCGCAAGCGATAGTTTCTATCCGCTCAAAAAGTAGCATTCCCAATGTTTTCCCCGTTTCACACAGAGTGTCTATTGCCTGTTGGTTATTATTTTGAGCTTGCTGAAGGATTTGTTGCGCGTATATGCCTTTTTCTGATAACTCATGAATATGTACACCTGCTTTCAGTGAATATTGCTTTTGAATTCCTCGAACAGATAAGATACTTTCAAACGAGAATCCACCAATCTTCATCTCCCATGATTTGCGGAGCCAATCCTGCGTATTGTTTAATGGAACAAGTTTACCATGAAGTTTTAGTGCGTCTGCCACACCTGTACCCCCGCCAATATAATATGCATTATCTATGTTTTTGAACAGTCCGCCAGTACCGTGTTCCTCACCCAAACCGCAATAATCTGCATCACTACCCAATTGATGAATTGGATTGAGTAAATTTATTTGTTCATATTTCAATTTAATCTCGATATCAGATGTCAGATGAGGGAGGCGGGGTCCATTAGTCATGGCAGCTATACCGCGGTTATTTTCGGTTTTCAAACCAGGGAACCCAAGTCCGATAATCCAGGGACCGGATTTTTGGCCAACCAGATCGACAATAGTTTTAACAATAGTATCCGTGATGACATGCCCATACTTTATTTCATCTTTTCGCAGATTGATTTTTCCGGATTTTTTTTCACTTAATTGCTGATCAATATCGACAGGAGAATAATCTTTAAAATGGTCCGGATGATTCCGATATTCATTTTCAACTGGAACACCTTCAAATTCAAACCCTCTTGGTGTGGGGCTGATTTCCGAACCGCGAACCTTGGAAGCTCCGCCATCCAGTCCCAGCAATCGAGTTTTAGCTGAACTCATTCTGAGATTGATTTAGTTTAATGCGTCGCTCCAGAGCTATCTTTCGCATCCAATCCTTGGCCTCATCATTGCGGTCGATTGTCTCTTGATCAATGCTATGGTCAGTACCGCCAGGGTGACGAATGACGTCATAAATAGGATCGAAAATACGACCCACCCGATAGCATTCACTGATACGTATAACCAGTTCATAATCTTCTGCGTAATTCCGGGAGAAAGGCTCCTCATTCATCCCAAAGTAACCGACATCCTTGATCAACTGAATGGGTATAGAGCGCGGTGCACCGGCACCTCCGACACGCAACAGGTTATTGCGCCCATTTTCTTTTGTCCATTCATCATGAGTGACAGTGGGAATTTCGTTCTTGCGAACAAGAGTACCATCGTTTTCCAGTTCCCACACATTATAACTTCCGATTACGATACCAATCTCTGGATCTGAATCGAACATTTCAAGGATTTTCTCTATGGCATTTTGTTTTAATCGGTCATCAGAATCCAATTGAACATAAAATTCTCCTTTGGCAATGGACACGCCCATATTCAGGCAAAAGCCAATATTGTTGATATCCACCACTTCAAGGCAAATATCAGCTTGCCCATTTACGTATTTATCTCCACCTTTTTGGTATCGTTTTACGGCCCCTATAGTAGGGTCATCATCGCCGCCGTTGACCACCACAACAACTTCAATGTTTTGCACAGATTGATTCAGACAGCTTTCCAAAGCAATGCCAATGAATTCAGGGCGATTATTTACTGGGATAATTACACTTGCTTTTAGTGTGGGATCGTGGCACGGAAGGGGGCGATTGTTAATAAACTTATGTGGGGCAAGAAAAGCACCGGTTCGCTTCAAATGGTTTGTAAATACAGACTCCGCTTCTAACTGACTATCTTTTTCTTCCATAAGGTAATCAAAGACATTTGCATCTTTTTTAGCTGCGGCTACTTCATATAAGCTACCTTTTTTTTTGTTGGAGATATGGGTGATTGCCGCTTGTTCAGACATTTTCAGGCGAATATCATATAAAGCATGGTATTTTAACGTTTGATCAAACCCGCTAGTTTGGTCAAAAATTTCCTTTCGAAATAAAAATATTTTTCCATGGTCCTGATTATCTCGTACCCGACCGGAATGGTGTTTTAACAATCGTATCGGATATTTTTCATCTCCGGATAGCAAGTCATAATCGCCATAGAATATTCCCGTATTAGGATATCGTTCTGCTGCGAGCAGAAATAAGTTAGCACAAGAATTTTTCAGAGAAACTTCATTTTCCGAATTATCAATATAGAGTATTA